>WBZP01000313.1_pt1 | contig 67194 bp, 32 predicted proteins | sample 5204301 | NCBI WGS metagenome assembly WBZP01 (sample SAMN12412401, study PRJNA552823) | activated sludge metagenome | isolation source: activated sludge from nitrification reactor of wastewater treatment plant... | place: USA: Pennsylvania | collected 2017 | reverse complement strand
GAGCGATCAAATCCGGAAACGTAAGCCATGTGATTACATTTTTTATACAGCAGAAAGTTAAAATGAGAAACTGTGAATGTGAAATTGTGTAAGGCTAATTTATCAACGGTTTTTGCACAGTCTGACGGTTTGCGGCTTGGCGAAGGTGGCGATTTTACCACTGAACTTTCATACGAAGCACACACTTCAAATTTACGAAAAACTGTCATACGAAGCATTGAACCGCCACTTTTGCCAAACCGCTGTTAGTGGCTGGGCTTCTTTATTTTCCGTCTTTCAACAACATTTCTTGTCCTGTTGAATTGGTGGACAAGCAACACTTCCATAACTACAATAAACACAGCAGTCGCCTTGTTTTGGTTTTAGAACTTGTTTGCATTTTTCGCATTCGTAAAAATATTGACAAGCGTCTGTCGGCATAGTTTCTTCTTTCTTGTGTCCGCAGTTGGGACAAGTTATTGTTGATTGTAATGTGATTTCCATTTTAATTTTCTTTTTTGTCGGTTACAGAATATCCTGTTGAGTTTATTGCTTTCTCGATTTCAGAAATATTTGTTTTCGAGTTGTCAAATTCTACGATTGCATTTCCATTTTCATATGAAGCGTTTGAATTTATTATTCCTGTCAATTTATTTACTTCGTGATTTATGTGTTCTCCACAGCTTGCACAAGTCATTCCACTAATCGTAAATTCTACTTTTTGAATATTGGATTTGTCTACTACTATGATGTGCTTTTCTGTCTTTGGGTAGAAAATGCTTGAATAGTATGGAAAGGCAAGCATAATAATTGCAAATACTGTTACGATTCCTAAAAACATTTTTGACTGAATGAATTTTGGTTTTTCTTCTTTTTCACAGTTGCAGTCAATTTGCTTTTTTGGTTTCAACTTTTGATACCAAGCAAAACCAAGAACAAAAATTGTCAAACCGATAAAAGAAGGTCTGAAAGGTTCAAGCCAAGAAAAAGTTGAGGCAAGTCCGCTTGTTCCTGCAATGAGAGCCAAGACAGGTGTAATGCAACACAATGAAGCTGCAATTGCTGTTAAAAGTCCTGCTCCGATTAGTTTGTTGTCTGTTTTCATAATGTTTCCAAAATTTTGTTTTCGTCAAGTATTTTGAAAAACGGTTTCAGCATTTTTTCATACTCTTTTGTTAATGAGTAAAAAATGGTTTGAGCTTCTCTTTCTGTTTCAATGAGTTTTCTGTCTTTGAGTTTTCGCAAGTGTTGTGAAACCGCTGAAATTGTCATACCAAGAATATCGCTTATATCACAAACACAAAGTCGTTTTTCTTCATAGATCAGAAAGAGAATTTTCAGTCTTACGTTGTTTCCTGCCAATTCAAGTCCGTTTGATAAATAGTCAAATGAGCCGTTGAGTTCTGAAACTCTGTCTTTACAGCGATTTATTTGTTTAATGTCCGCTTGTTGTCGTATGCAAGAATTGTTGTCCATAGTACAAAGGTAGTCAATTTGCTAATATAAGCAACTACTAAAATACGAAACATCAAAAAGAACCCGATTTGTCTGTCGGGTTGTGTCGTCATAGCCTTGCCACTAACTCGTTTATACCCGCTACAAACTATCGTTTATCCACCCACTTACTACTCGCTTCCCGCATGTTAATAGCGCTATAATTGCATTTCCTCAAAATTACCTGTCAAACGAATTGGGTCAAAATTTTAGGTGGAGCTATTTTTACCGGGGCACTTTTAGGGGGGCGTAAACGCCCCCAGGAATTCCTTCACGGGTTGCAGATTGATCCGTGAAGTAGATCCTTCGGCTCACTTCACGGTTGATATACGGAGTGATTACGATTTTACAGGGTCGTAACGGAGCATTGTTCACGGGTTACAAGATTGATCCGTGAAGTAGATCCTTCGGCTCACTTCACGGTTGATATACGGAGTGATTACGATTTTACAGGGTCGTAACGGAGCATTGTTCACGGGTTACAAGATTGATCCGTGAAGTAGATCCTGCGGCTCACTTCACGGTTGATGTACGGAGTGATTACGATTTTACATCGTCGAAACTGAGCATCCTTCATGGGTTACAAGATTGATCCTTGAAGTAGATCCTTCGGCTCACTTCACGGTTGATGTACGGAATGATTGGGATAGGTACGGATGCGAGGCTGGGGCATCCTTCTCACCCAATTCTGAATTCTACATTCTGAATTCTGAATTACATTTGCCACATGTTCGATTATTTCAACGGAAAAATTGCCGGGCTCTCGCCTACGGAGGTGACGATCGATTGCGGCGGGGTGGGTTATCATTTGCAGATTTCATTGCATACCTATGGCCGGCTGAAGGATCAGCAGTCGTTTAAGTTGTATGCCCATCAGGTGGTGCGGGAGGATGCGCAGCTGCTGTTTGGTTTTGCCGATCAGGAGGAGCGGTTGATGTTCCGGGAGCTGCTGAGTGTCAGTGGGGTAGGAGCAGGAACCGCCCGGATTGTGTTGTCGTCGATGACGGCGGCGCAGGTGCGTCAGGTGCTGGCCTCGGGCGATGTGATCAGCCTCCAGAAGGTGAAGGGCATCGGAGCTAAAACCGCGCAGCGGATGGTGGTGGACCTGCAGGATAAAATGAAAAAAGGTGCCGCCGGACCTGCCCTAATAAATGTTACGTCGCACAATACGGAGGCAAATGAGGCGTTAAGTGCCTTGCTGACCCTGGGCTTCGCCCGGGCCAGTGCCGAAAAAGCCATCTTACAAGCCTCGAAATCAATTGGTTCTGATTCGAAAGTGGAAGATCTGATCAAGACCGCTTTGAGCTATCTCTGAAACCCTTGATTTTCATTATCGTACAATTCGTATGATATCGGCTGTGCATGCCCGTTACTTGCGGGTTTTGTGCTATTTTTGGCCGCCTGAATTGTTTAACCTAACTACCCGTATTACCTGTTGAAGCGTTTCCGTTCGTATTCTATCCTTGCGTGTTGTGTGCTTTCGCTGATCTCCATGGTCTGGGCTTCCGGACCGGGACCGGCAGGGTATCACCTGGATCAGCCTGCGCAGTATATTCCCGCGCCCGGCGATTCGGATACGTCGAAGGTGAATCTGCCTTTCCCGTTTCCTGATCGCTATACGGATCCGTATAATGCGAATTATCCTTCGAGTCCGCTGGTGCCCGGTGATCCGAGTAATATCCAAACCACCATCCAGTATAATCCCGACGATCGTCAGTATGATATTTATGAGAAGATCGGGAATGAGTTTTTCCGCAGCCCGAGCTATATGTCGTTCGAGGAGTTTAAGGAGTCGGAGTTTTCGAAGAGTACCAAGGATTACTGGAAGCAAAAAGCTAACGCTGAAAATATCGCTGCCAAGAAAGGCTATTCTCCCCGTATCTATGTGGGTGGAGAAGCGTTCAACCGGATCTTCGGTGGTAACACCATCGATATTCGTCCGCAAGGTTCCGCTTCGCTGGCTTTCGGTCTGAATATCTCGAAGTACGATAACCCGACATTGCCGGAGCGTCAGCGCCGGATCACTACCTTCGATTTCCGCGAGCAGATTCAGATGAACGTGATCGGTAATATCGGCGAGAAGCTGAAGATCACAACGAATTATAATACACAGGCGAGTTTCGATTTCGAGAATCAGATGAAGCTGGAGTACACCGGCTACGAGGATGAGATCATCCAGAAGATCGAGGCCGGTAACGTGAGTCTGCCTCTTAACTCGCAGCTGATCCAGGGTTCGCAGAGTCTCTTCGGAATCAAGACGCAATTGAAGTTCGGTCGCTTAACCGTGACAAGCTTACTCTCCCAACAGCGCGGACAAAGTTCCAATATCGAAGTGAAGGGCGGTGCGACTACCACCAAGTTTGATATTCCCTGCGATGCCTACGAGGTGAACAAGCACTATTTCATGGCGAATTATTTCAAGGATCAGTATGATGTGGCTTTAGCCGATCTGCCGTTCGTGAATTCGCTGGTGTCGATTACCCGTCTCGAAGTATGGGTCACCAACAGAAATAACAGCACCGATAATACCCGTACCATCCTCGCCATGATGGACCTTGGTGAGAACCAGTACTACAACCAGTCGGGTATCATCAATAACAATCCGCCTTACAACGTTATCTATCCTGCTGACTCTGCCAATAGCCTCTACGCCTACCTCAGTGGTAATTCCAATTTCCGCGATGTGAACCTGGTGCAGAATGAGATTTCCGGTGTGACGCAGTTTAGTCCTTCGAAGGATTATGAGGTCGTGCAGAACGCCCGCAAGCTGGCTACTACGGAGTACACCTTCAACGCACGTCTCGGTTATATCTCCCTCAATCAGGCGCTAAACGGAAACGAAGTGCTGGCCGTTGCTTACGAGTACACCATTGGCGGCAAGACGTATCGCGTGGGTGATCTTACCAATACCGGTATTGATCCGCCCAAGGTGATGTTCCTCAAACTCATCAAAGGCCGCGTGAACAATACCAAGCTGCCGACCTGGGATCTGATGATGAAAAACATCTACGCGCTGGGTGGGTATCAGCTCGACAAGAAAGATTTCAAACTCGACGTGATGTACTACGTCGATTCCATCGGTAACCGTCTCAACTACATTCCAACCACGCCCGCACAACCTAACGTTTACGCCAAGCCGCTGAACCGTTTGATGAACCTTGATAAGGTGAATCAGAACAACGATCCGCGTCCCGACGGTGAATTCGATTTCATCGAAGGCATCATGATCAACTCCGCTACGGGACGTATCATCTTCCCGGTGCGCGAACCCTTCGGCTCTTATCTGCGCAGCAAGTTCACCGATTCACTCTCCGCTGCTCCGTACACCTACGACGCGCTCTACGATTCTACCCGCATCTTCGCCATCCAGCAGGCGGATAAGAACAAGTTCAGCCTGAAAGGAAGTTACATCAGCAAGTACGGTTCTGATATCCCCCTCAATGCGATCAATATTCCGCAGGGTTCGGTGAAGGTCACTGCCGGTGGAGCGCCGCTCGTGGAGAACGTAGATTACACCGTCGACTATAACCTCGGGCGTGTAAAGATCATCAACCAGAGTATCCTCAACTCGGGAACGCCGATCAATATCTCACTCGAAAGTAATACGCTGTTCAGCATTCAGTCGAAGACCCTCTTCGGATCACGCTTCGATTATGCTGTCAATAAAGATCTCGTTCTCGGTGGTACACTTCTTCGTCTCAACGAACGTCCGATCACGCAGAAAGTAAACATGGGCGATGAGCCGATTGCGAATACCATTTGGGGTGTTGACGGAACATGGAGAACACAAAGCCGCTGGCTCACCAAGATGATCGACAAGCTGCCCGGTATCTCTACCAAGGAAGTATCAACGATCACGGTATCCGGTGAATTCGCCAATCTCATTCCCGGCAACAACAAGGCTATCGGTAAAAACGGAACTGCTTACATCGACGATTTCGAAGGCAGCCAGAGCACCATCGACCTGCGTAACGTCGGCAGCTGGATCCTCGCTTCTACGCCGAGCAATCCCGCCAATCCGCTCTTCCCCGAAGCCGACAGTATCACCCGCGCTTATGGTAAAAACCGTGCGCTCTTCAACTGGTACATCATCGATCCGCTCTTCTACCGCGACATCGAAGATGTAACGCCTCCCAATATCGACGATAACGAAATTTCGAATCACCTCGTTCGTCAGGTGCCGGAGAAAGAAATCTTCCCCAACCGCGACGCGCAGAATGGACAAGTGGTGGTACTTCCGGTGCTCAACATGTCGTTCTATCCCGACGAGCGTGGACCTTACAACTACGATACAGATCCTTCGCATATCGATCCCGGTACCGGTAAGTTCACCAATCCGCAAAGTCACTGGGGTGGTATCATGCGCCGCATCGAAACCACCGACTTCGATGTAGCCAACGTAGAGTTCATCCAGTTCTGGATGATGGATCCGTTCAACAGCAATACGCAGAATACCAATGCCGGTGGTGGAGATCTCTACTTCAACCTCGGTAACGTGTCGGAAGATGTGTTGAAAGACGGACGTCTCGAATATGAAAATGGTCTGCCTTCCGATGGAGATACCAGCCGTGCTACCCGTGGTGTATGGGGATTCACATCGAAGACACAACCACCAATCATCTATGCGTTCGATAATAATCCGGATGCGCGACAATACCAGGACGTTGGTTTCGATGGTGTGAAGAACTCGATGGAAGCAGCGGTTTTCTCCGATTATCTCAACGAACTGCAATCCATCGTCACCGCGCAGGTCTATCAGCAGGCAGTGAATGATCCATCCAGTGATAACTATCACTACTACCGCGGAACCGATTATGACAATGCGGGATTGGGCATCCTCGATCGTTACAAACGTTTCAGTAACTCCGAAGGGAACTCGCCCACCGATAATCAATCGCCCGAATCATATCCGACAGCAGCCACTACCATTCCGGATGTAGCCGATGTCAACAAAGACTTCAACCAGGAATCCAGCGAACAATACTATCAATATAAAGTATCGCTGCGTCCGGGAGATATGGAAGTCGGCAAGAACTTCATCGTCGACAAAGTCACCCGCAACGTAGATCTGCCCAACAGCAACAGCGATCAGATCACCTGGTATCAGTTCAAGATTCCGGTGCGCGAAGTTTTCGGCACCAATCCCAACATCACGCGTGTAGGCGACATCGAAGGCTTCAACACCATCAGCTTCATCCGTATGTTCATGACCGGATTCGAGCAGCCGATGACGCTGCGTTTTGCCCGTCTGGAACTCTTACGTGGTGAGTGGAGAAAATATGCGTACAGTCTGTTCACGCCCGGCGATGTGATCGGTACAGATCCAACGCAGGGAACCTTCGATCTCGCTGTAGTAAACATCGAAGAAAACGGAAAGCGTACACCGATTAACTACGTACTTCCTCCCGGTATCAATCAGGAGACCAACGTAACATCTACTACGCTGCAACGTCTGAACGAGCAATCGCTGGCCTTGAAAGTCTGCGACCTGCAGGACGGAGATGCGCGCGGTGCCTTTAAAAACCTCGACCTTGATCTGCGTCTCTACAAGACCATCAAGATGTACATTCACGCAGAGGCTACCGGCGATCAGGACGCATTGAAAAACGGCGATCTCACCTGCTTTATTCGTCTCGGTAATGACTTCAACGAAAACTATTACGAATACGAAGTACCGCTCAAGGTGACGCCCTGGGGAACAACTTCTGATGCTGCTATCTGGCCCACCGATAACGACATCGAACTCGAACTCGAAAAATTTGTTGATATGAAACTGCGTCGTAATGACGTAGTAGATGGCTCGGGTGGAACACTCAACATCACCAATGTATATACAGAGCAGGAAGAGGGTACCAGCCGGAAATTCTCCATCAAAGGTAATCCATCGCTCAGCTCTGTTCGCAGCATCATGGTGGGTATCCGCAACCCGAAACTGAATCCCTTGAGCCCGGGCGGTGACGATGGGCAGGCCAAGTGCGCAGAAGTATGGGTCAACGAATTACGTCTTACGAATTTCAGCAAGAAAGGCGGATGGGCAGCTAACGCCCGCGTCAATACGAAGTTAGCCGATATCGGAAACCTTACGGTATCCGGGCAGCATAAGTCGGCCGGTTTTGGTCCGCTCGAACAGAAAGTCAGCGACCGTACCGTCAACTCAGAAACATCGTTCAATGTTACATCTTCGCTCTACCTTGGCAAGTTCCTTCCGCAGAAAGCCAACCTCGACATTCCGATGTACGTCAACTACGGAACCATCGTACGCAATCCGCAGTACGATCCGCTGGATCAGGACGTAGATTTTAACAAAGCACTGGATGCGGCTGATTCGAAGAGTGAGAAAAAGGAAATTAAAAAGCGTTCGCAGGACTACACCCTGAACAAGAGCATCAACTTCACCAATGTGAAGAAAAACCGCAGCGGAGCAGGCAAACCGAAGGTATATGATGTAGAAAACTTCAACTTCACCTACGGCTACGATGAGATCTTCCACCGCGACATCAACATCGAATACGACGTCACCAAGACTCATAGAGGAGCCATCGGATACAACTTCAACACCACGCCCAAGTATATCTCACCGCTGAGCAAGACACAGGCGATGAAATCGAAGTATCTGAAGCCCATCAAGGATTTCAACGTTAACATCATTCCTACCAGTCTCAACTTCCGCTACGACATCACCCGGATGTACGGTGAGAAGCTGTTCCGCAACAACACCGGCTACAACGACATCATCCGCGATACGTTCTTCAATAAAAATTTCGAGATGCGCAGGATCTATGACTTCAAGCTCGACCTGACACGCAGTATCAAGATAGATTTCAGTGCCAACAACTACTCAGTTGTTGACGAACCTGAGGGGCGCATCAATACCGGCGAAGAGCGCGACTCCATCCGCAGCAACATCTGGGGTAAAAATTATTTCCTGGGCCGGAACAAAACGTACACGCATCAGGGCAATGTAAGCTACCAGGTACCTCTGAATAAATTTCCGCTTACCGACTGGATCACCTTAAATGCGCGATACGGATTCAATTATAACTGGACGGCAGGACAGTTTCTGCGCAATACAACCGGTAACTTCACCACGGATCCGCGTACAGGAAATACCATTCAGAATTCGGCGAATAAACAGCTCAATGGAAACTTCACGCTCACAACCTTATACAATAAGGTACCTTTCCTGAAGAAGATCAACTCCCCCAAACCGAAAACATCGGAGCGTAAAGGTCCGGGAGGAAAGGATGTGAAACCGAAGGAAGACGGGAAAGACGGTATTAAAAAGCCTGGCGACGAAAAAGCGGAACAGGATACTACCAAAGGCAAGAAAGCACCGAAAATCAAGGAGAAGAAAAAAGGCGAAATTCCGGATGGAGTTCGGTTTGTGGGCAAGATGCTGATGGGCATAAAGACGGTGGGCTTCACCTATAGCGAGACAGAAGGAACAACCTTACCCGGATATTTGGGATATTCGAGTGTGATGGGGCAGGATCTTGACCTGACATCGCCTGGTTTCCCCTTTGTGTTCGGTTCACAGTCTGATATTCGCGCCAAGGCGGTCAACGGCCGATGGATCACAGCGGATACAGCGCTCAACAATCCGCTGACACGCACCTATACTTCGAATTTCTCCGGAAGAAGTTCTATTGAGCCCTTCACCGGATTAAAGGTAGAGTTAACGGCCAATCGCCAGTTCAGCCGGAACAACAGTGAATTCTTCCGTTACAGCGGCGACCGTTTCTCCTCGCAGGGTGTTACTGAATCAGGTAACTTCAGTATCTCGGTGATTGCCTGGAACACGGCATTTGTGAAAGACGATAAAGTCACCTACAACAGCAGTACGTTTGAAGCGTTTAATGAAAACCGGAAGATCATTTCACAGCGGTTAGCGGCAGAGAATCCGAACTCATCAGGATTTGCAGATCCGGATACATTCGGCGTGATCTACAACGACGGTTATGGCGGCACACAACAGGAAGTACTCGCGCTGGCCTTCCTTTCTGCCTACACCGGCAAATCGCCGAGTTCGATTGAGAATAATGTGTTTCCGCGCATACCCTTACCCAACTGGCGTATCACTTACGATGGACTCAGCAAGCTGCCACTTTTCAAGAAAGTGTTCACCAGTGTAAATATCTCACATTCCTACCGTGCTACCTATAATGTGAACTCGTTCCAGCGCAATGTAAGTTATGTGGATGCAGAGTTCCCGATTTCACGCGATATCAGCGGAAACTTCATTCCGAACCGCGAACTGGCGCAGGTATCGATGAGCGAGCAGTTTGGTCCGCTGTTAGGAGTAGATGTTACCTGGAAAAACAATATTCAGACACGTGCAGAGTTCCGCCGCGACCGCAACGTATCGCTCACCTATGCCGGTGTACAGATCACCGAGGTGAAAGGTAATGAGATTGTACTTGGGTTTGGCTATCGCATGCCGAAATTCAAATTACCATTTGGTTTGGGCGGAAAGAAGAAAGTGAGCACCAACAGCCTCAACCTCACCGCCGACTTCAGCGCACGACGCAACATCACGGTGATCCGCAGGCTGCTGGAAGGTGTGAATCAGCCTACAGCGGGTCTGACTGTTTATTCCATCAAGGGAGCGGCCGATTATGCCGTCAACGAACGCCTGAATGTTCGGTTGTTCTACGAACAAACCATCAACAGGCCGGTTATCTCCACGTCATTCCCTACGTCGAATATTCTGACGGGAATTGAAATCCGCTTCTCCTTATCTCAATAACAAACAAAATACTATTTTTGGAAAAATTATCCATATGAATATCCCGGCAGAACTCAAGTACACCAAGGATCACGAATGGGTCCGCATTGAAGGCGACATCGCCACCGTAGGAATCACCGACTTCGCACAAGGCGAATTGGGCGATATTGTCTATGTAGAAATTGAAACCGTAGGTGATACTGTAGCGCGGGAAGACGTGTTCGGAACCGTAGAAGCGGTGAAAACCGTATCCGACCTCTTCATGCCATTGACCGGTGAAGTGACAGAGTTCAACAGCGAACTCGAAGGAAACCCTGAACTCGTAAACAAAGACCCATACGGCGGTGGCTGGATGGTGAAAGTGAAAATCGCCGATGCTTCACAGGTTGCAGATCTGCTGAGTGCCGACGCATATAAATCACTGATCGGTGCCTGATCAACAGACATCGTTCGTACGACATAACTGGCCCGGCATTAGCTGGGCCTTGTTGATTTTAGCCCTCTGCACCTTCACCACGCCATCGCTGGAGGTGCCCGATCTCTTCGATCTCATCAAGCCGGATAAGGTCGCGCATTTCTTTTTCTATGCCGTGTACGTGATTTTATTCTACAAGAGTTTCTCCACCATGGCGAGCGATTCTGTTTTCTACCGGAACCAGTTCAGCATTCCGTTATACAGCGGAATTGTTTACGGCGGACTCATCGAAGTATATCAGGGACTTCTTCTCCCCAACCGCACCGGCGATTATGTAGATGCCATCGCCAACTCCATTGGAGCCATCATCGGCTGGGGCGTGGCGAGATATATGGCGAGGAGGAAAAATGAACATCCGTGAAGCGACCATCGCCGACATCCCGCAAATTCAGATCGTACGGAATGCGGTAAAGGAAAATGTATTGTCGGATCCCGGTCTTGTTACCGATCAGGATTGCGAAGAGTATATGACTGTTCGTGGAAAAGGTTGGGTATGCGAAGCCGATAACAGAATTGTAGGTTTTGCCATCGCTGATCTCAAAGAACATAATATCTGGGCGTTGTTTCTGCTTCCTGAATACGAAGGAAAAGGGATCGGACAGTTATTGCATACCACCATGCTCGACTGGTATTTCAGCAAGACGAACGAAACCGTTTGGCTGAGTACGGCTTTTCATACAAGAGCAGAAAAATTCTACAGGAAAGCAGGATGGAAAGAGGTGGGGTTGCATGGCACGAAGGAGATTAAATTTGAAATGACGTTTGCAGACTGGATGCGACATCGTATCTTCTGAAGATTAGCATTGCTTTTTTACATTTGGTGAGTATGTATTTCAGTCCGCTGATGAGAAGAGTTGTATTATATTCCATTATGCTGATAGTCTTCACGGGTAATGCTGCTTCCGGACAATCTATCATCGGCATATCCGGCGGTTATCTGAACGCGGGATATTTTGATCGTTCAGATACTCCGCATTATGCTGCCAGCTATGAATCTCCATTGACTTATTGCGTATCCGCTTTTCTGAAACAGCGGAATCGCCCGAATCTGAATGCAGGAGTTGCTGTTTCCTTTGTGAACAGAGAACTTGGGTTAAATGCCCGTTATGGCGGCTTAGGTTCGCAAGCAGAAGTAATAGATCACTATACCTTAAACTATCTGTATTTATCAGTTTTTCCGGAAGTATCGTATGGTGATAGATTCAGCGTTAATTTCAGTATTGGACCGGCATTGGGTTTTCTGGTTCACTCGCATATGAACAGCCGCTCTGACACATATTCAGGCGCAGGGATTGATTCAGTCGAATGGTACGATGGAAATGCAGCTTCACGTTTCGAAGGAATTGAAGTGCGGCTTTCAGCGAATGTCGGTTTGGAAATTCCGCTTGGCAGGAAATTCAGAATAACTCTCGACAATGCATACAGCAGGGGAATCACGAGTGCAGCATCGGATGGCTGGGGCTCTTATGCTGAATTCGTAAGTACCTATGATGTGTCGTTGATGCTTGGATTCAACTATTCGCTGGATCAATTCAGTTTTCGTCTTTTACCCAAGCCCCGTACGCATGAATAGCGTCAGCAGGATCTCAGCATCCTGAGGATCTGCTGACTTTAGACGCTCTTGCTCCTCTTGCCCTCCCGCATCGCGAAGCGTGCGGGATTTTTCCACTTAATAAATTTATTGTCGCTTTGAGTGACTGGCCATCCGATTATGCTACATTCGTGTTAAAGAAAATATGATGACTTCGTTTCTCAACCGGACCTTCACGGCCATGATCCCTTTGCTGTTATTGGCGACATTTTCTCCTGCTCAAATGTTGCGGGGCCGTGTCACCGACAAGGATACCAATGAGCCGCTGGAGTTTGTGAATGTAGGTGTGCTGCATCGTGAGAGAGGTTCAGTGACAGATGCACAAGGTGTCTTTTCTTTTCAGGCTGATTCGATCTTCGATAGCGATACTTTGCGGGTGTCGATGTTAGGTTATTCCACCGTTAACATGACCGTCGGTGAATTCAGGAGTCGTTCGCGTGAGCAGATGGGTGGTGTGGCACTGGCGAAGACATCTCATACGATGCGTGAAGCTACCATTCGTTCACGTGAGTTGCGTCCGCGTAAACTGGGAAATAAAAACGATGGCGCCGTCAGTGCCGGATTCTCAAGCAATGACCTGGGTTGCGAAATGGTGACGAAAATTGATATTAAAAGTGATCCCACGTATATCGAAAAGTTTAATTTTTACATCTCTTCCAGTATTTTCGACACTCTGCTTTTTCGATTGAACCTATATGAGATGAAAGACGGTTTACCCGGCCGTCAGCTCAATACGCAAAACATTTTTGTTACCACCACCGTGAAGCAAGGCTGGGTGAGTGTAAATTTGTCGGAGTTCAATCTCTTTGCCTCAACCGATTTCGCCATTGGACTCGAATTGATCCGAGACTTCCGGAAAGGTGATGTGAGTTCAGGGCTGATGTTTGGTGCTGGCCTGTTTAATAAAAACAGCTATTACCGTGAAGCCAGCCAGCAGGAGTGGAAAAAAATACCGGCAGTTGGAATTGGCTTCAATGTGGAGGTGATGGATTAACTTAGCACTTCACCACGGTATTCCATCCGAACACATCCGGTTCGGTGCCTTTCTTTATCGCATCCATCTTGCGTTGCAGACGGTAACAAAGGCTGTCGTGCGTATATTCAGGAATGTTGACGATTTCACCACGAATGCCAATTGCGGATATGGGGGCCGTTACAGCTGCTGTTCCTGCACCAAATGCTTCCTGTAATTTTCCGGCTTTTGATGCTGCCAGGATTTCAGAAGCAGTAATCGCGCGTTGTTCTACCGGAATGCCATCATGTTCGCAGATGGCGATAATGGAATCGCGTGTGACTCCTTCCAGTATCGTTTCGGATATGGGTGGCGTGATCAGCTTGCTGTCAATCAGGAAGAATGCGTTCATAGTGCCGGATTCTTCGATCTTCAGTTCCGGCGATAAATCTGTCCATAACACCTGATCATATCCTTCTTCTTTAGCCAGCTTGCTTGCATAAAATGCACCGCCATAATTACCTGCGCATTTTGCAGCGCCGGTGCCTCCTTTGGCAGCTCTGCTGTAGCGGTCTTCTACTTTCACACGTAACGGACGCGGATAAAATGGCGGTACGGGTCCGGTCATGATGATCAGCGAATATTGCTCGGATATCTTCACGCCAAAACGATCCTCCGTTGCAAATACCAGCGGACGTATGTACAGTGAACTGCCTTCTGAAGAGGGAACCCAGGCCTGATCAAGCTGCACCAGTTGCTTAAGTCCTTCTTCATAGAGCTCGAAAGGAACAGACGGCATGCACATGCGATCCAGTGTTCGTTGTAAACGTTCATGATGTTTGCGGATGCGGAAGATGGAGACGTTTCCATCGTTCATGCGAAACGCTTTCATGCCTTCAAAGACACTCTGCCCGTAATGCAGTGCCAGCGCAGTCGGCATGAGCGTGATCGGTCCGTATGGAGCAATTTCAGGCGTGAGCCAGTGCCCGTCTTCGAAACGAACCACCAGCATATGGTCTGACATATATTTACCGAAATCGAGATGATCGAAGTCGACTTCGGAGATCCTGCTGTTACTAACCTTGTTTACCTTGATGGAAGGCGAAGAAGTCATACTCGTTCTTTAAATTACTGGGAATAAGTTGGATTATTCCTTAATGAGTTTCAGTCCGGAAGTGTTGTTGCCATGCATGAAATAAATACCCCTGGCCAGATGTTGCAGGTCTGTATGATTGATGCCGGTAACCACCTGCATCGTATGTACCGTTTTTCCGGTGATATCTGTAATCCACATCTGGTCGTCGACCTGACTGACGATGTCAAGTTTGTTTGTGAAGGGATTGGGATAAACCCGCATGGTGTTTTCAGGATTGGTAAGCGTATTCAACCCGACTACCAGTACCGGTTTTAATTTTAGCAAAGCTGCATCCTCATTGCTGAGTGACGTGTAAGTGACTACACCGGATAAGATTAACCGTTCGTCCGGTGTTACTGCTAATCCATATGCGTATTCATCAATAGGACCGGAAACGATATTTTTTGAAACGTATCCGTTTCCGTTGAAGGTTAAATCGAGTGCGCCGGCAGCAGTAATGCGAACCGCTATGAAATCATTGGCGTATGTACTATCATCTGTATATCCGCCAACAATAATTTTGTTGTCAGGCTGTATATACATGCCCGTGATAGTGGAAGAGGTGTTCCCGATATTGATGGTAAATTTTCCGGCGAACCCGAATGTGTTATCAGCTTGTCCGTTGGGGTTTAGCCGGGCAAAAACCAGACTCACTCCAAGAACCGCATAGCGGCCGGAAATGACAATCTTGCCGTTGTTGTCAAAGTCCATTGCAATCAAATCGCTGGAGTTGGAAAATTGAATGGTGGCTGAACCACTGGTGTTGAATGTGGGATCTAACACGCCTGTTGAATCAATTCTGAAAATATACATGTTGATTCCACTCGTACCGCCAACCACAATTTTACCATTGGCATCAACCTTGATACTTCTGCAATAGTTTTCGTTGGTGTTGGGTGTAAATGTTTTTCTTCCGTTGCCATTAAACGTGGCATCTAATGTACCATCCGGTTTGATTTTGGCTACAACAAAATCATTGTCAGCGGATGAAACACCGTTTCTTGTAGTGGCCGCAATCCAGATATTATTGTTCGCATCTATATCCAGATTGGCAGCAAGATCGTACTCTGTATTGTTGCCGTTTACATCAAAAACCATCGTGCCGGTTCCGTTAAATGTAGGATCCAGATTGCCGGTGGTGTCAATACGGCATACGAAAATATCCATTGAACCTGCCCCCATTCTGCTCGAAGCAATGATAATCTTTCCGTCATTGTCGAATGCGATGCGCGGGTAAATCCCCATTAATGACTGTACGTTCCCCATGTTAATGTAAACCGTACCATCTCCACTGAAAGTTGAATCGAATCCGCCGTCTGCCAGATGTCTGGTTACCGGGAGTTCCATGGCACCCGAAACAGGACTTTTAGAGATGCCTACTGTAATGAGTTTGCCGTCTGGTTGCAGCTTGCAGTCAAACAGACGATCCATCACATTGTAATAGGTGTATCTTTTGATTCCGGTAAAGTTAAAGGTGGAGTCAGTAACGTAATTATAGGTTTGTCCGATTGTTGGGGTTGAGATACCCAGCAGGAATGCCATTAGAATGGTGAAGAGGACATGTGCTTGTTTAAACATGAGATTGTTCTGGTTTGGTTGACAAAGTAAGGAAATTTTGGCTGGACTGAGGCCAGATTTTAGGGAAATAGGAGGTTGCTGCTGCTAAAATCCGACATTTTGATGATGATTTCACGCTAAACACCGGTTTTGATGCTTTCAGTGGAAGTTCTGCTGCTGGAAAGGATAGAAAGTCCGCTCCCCGCTTGGTTAAAAAAACAAACCCCGGAGACGGATGCCTGCCGGGGTTCGTGATCGTATTTCAGAGATTATCGTACGCCGATTTTTCCTACCCGCATGCCTTGTTCTGAGGTGATGCGGATAAAATACAGCTGAGGTGATACAGTACCCAGGTCAATTTGTGTTTCATAATTGTTACCACTTGTAACATCTTCTTTATGAAATACTGTTTTCCCCTGAAGGTCGTAGAGGTCAACATTGATTTTGCCTTTTACCCCCGTTACGTTGATTTTGAATTGTCCGTTGTTGGGATTGGGCACAACATTTAATCCGATGGCATTGTTCATTTCATCAATTCCGGAAATCTGGAAGATGGTGAGCGTCGCAACGTCGTTCGATGCATTGGCATCGTTATCACCTGTTACCAGCGCATGCAAGGTATAATCGGCCTGCACCGACATGTTGGCTGTTTGCGAGAAGGTGTGTTCTATGCTGTCGCCCGGGTTCAGGGTGATCTGCAAGGTGTCTGTTTGCATTCTTACTCCATTGAGGAAGTAGCTGATGCGGGGATTAACAATCGGTAGTGATCCGTTGTTACGTACAACTGCTTTTACAATTTCACTGGCACTGAGTACCGGCGCACCAACAGGTGAAGTGATGCGTGTGGAGGCTGCATCGGTGAAGTCGCTGAAGTTGTTTGCTGAGTCGCTTGCTTCTACAAGGTAAGCGTGAATACGATAATAAGGTTCGGTGTGACTGCCTCCGTTGTAGCCGGTGTTTAGCAGGTTGGTGTAGGTTTGGAGTACATAACCGAGAGTGGCGTTACTGCCGGGTGTCACATTGCTGGTGAGGTTGTTGTGAATCGGAATTACTTCCTGACCCGGACACCATCCGGCACGTGAGAGTGTCCAGGTACCGAACTGATTGCTGCAGGTGTTTGATCCGCAATTTGATTTCCAGAGATTATGCGAGAATGCGTTCGAGCCGTTCACCTGAACATTGTGTGTCATCTGACTGAATTCAGCCGCATTGTTGGTGTTGCCCTGTCCGTGACCGGAGATGGTCATGCGCATCGCCACTGTATTACTCTTCGCGTCAATTGGCATGTTAAAGTTCGGGAGCGTGTATGGAATGTTCGGGTCTCCGTAGATGTGATAATCAGTGCTCCATAACGGAGTGATTTTCTGGAATGGATTTGCCGTGGTGCCTGCAATGAATTCGAATGTAACTGTGAGCAGCCAGCCGCTGGGTCCCCATACCTGTATGTAAGATTGCAGTTTTTGTTTGCCAACGAGTAAGGTCTTGAAGTCGGTGACATCCACATCCCATGGACCACAGGCTTTACCGTAAGGTGTTACAAATCGTCCGAGTTCATATTCCTGCCCGTCTTTGAACAGAGAGATTTTTCCGGCCTGATCCCAGGGGTCGCAACCGGTGGTAGGACAAGCTACCGAAATGTGCATGATAATCTGACTCCAGTTTTCCGGACCTTCCGGGAAGACGACGTCGTTGAAGTGAACCTGACCGTTGCTCGCAAAGTCGTGTTGTACGGCATTGAAGGCTACGAGTACATTTCCGCTGGATGGTTTGGTGAGCGTGATGGCCGAAGAGTCATTGCGGCTGTCCGCATCGTTAGTGAATGCTGATTTTACGGTGAGCGCAGCGGAGTTAAGTGATAATAAATTTTCAACATTATTGAAATTTACCGTGTACACTTCGTTGGGCTGCAGCGTTGCATAGATGGTGTCATTGACCGGTGTTCCATTGTTAACGGTGTACGAAACGGGAATCGCCGATACCGTATTGAATCCTGTGTTTTTGATTTTGGCTTTCACACGTGTTGCACCAGCGAAGGCGGTCAGGTTGTTGGGAGCCTGTAGGCCGAGTACGGTTACATCGTTATTGATCAGCTCATATCCGCTCACCCAGGCATTGGCCAGTACAAAGCTGTTGAGTGTACCGTTGTTTCCTCCAGCTGTTGCATCGTTAATGGTTGCGCTGCCAAGGCCTTCGTCCATTTTATAATATGCTACAAGTCCGGACTCTGATCCGCTGAGTGAAGCAGTCATGTTGGATTGTATATCATTCTGTGTACGGGCAATATTCCAGATGCGTACTTCGTCGATGGCGCCTTTGAAGGTTCTTCCGCTCCAGGTTGGATCTTCACCAATGTAGATGTCAGTTGGTGAAACGGAGATCGAAGAGGCCGGTGTCCGTGCAATCATTTCGCCATTGATGTAGAGCAATACATTGCTGCCATCAAATACACCGGCGATGTGATACCATCTGTCGGTAAGCATCACGGAGGGGGAGGCCGCAGATTTCCAGGAACCATTGTCGGAAATCATGAATTCGATACTTCCATTGTTGCCACAGCGTAATACATAACCACGGTTAGGTGCATCGATATCTTTCGCTAGGATAGTACCATCTGAAATGCTGTTCTTCCATGCTGCTGCATTGATCCAGGCTTCTACCGTTATCGCTGTAGTAGGATTGAGAGCAGGAGCGTCAGCTATGGTGATCTGGTCATCGAGGCCGTCGAAGTTTACACCGAAGTTCGTGCCCACAGCAAAGTTGCTCACGGTTTTTACGAGCGTATCATTGGTGGCTGTAACGTCGCCGGTTAATCCGGTGTACGTTTTTATTGAGTAATTCTGATACGCAGATAAATCGGCCGTTTGCGTAAAAGTGTACGTGTAACTTCCGAAGGGGGGTACAGTGCCGGTCATGGTTTCAGTAACGGCTGGATTGCTGCCGATTTTATAACTCACAGGGAAATTGCTGATCGGATTCGTGCTGTAGTTGTTGATGGAAACACTTACCGTTTCTGAATTCGTAAGATTGAAATTGGAGACCGGCGTAACCAGTGAGCCTGCTCCAACATCGGGACTGCTGAGTGTGCAGTTGTAGTCACCACTCGCCCATACTGAAGCCAGTGTTGTATTCATTAATATTCCATTATTCCCTCCTGGAACTGCATTTATGACAGCTGTTGTTCCGGTGGTCGCATCAAGCTTCCAGTAACCAACAAGCCCGGTTTCTGTTCCGGTAAGGGGTGAGCAGATGGTGCTGGTGATTTCTGATTGTGTCCGGCCATAGTTCCAGAATCGTACTTCGTCAATAGATCCGCTGAATGAACGACCTGTCCAGCCCGGGGATTCGCCGATGTTGAGGTTCCCGGTTGAAGGAACCATCCCGCCGCTCACGATGGTGAGTCCGCGTAAAACACCGTTGATATAAATCATGATCGAATCACCTGAGTACACTCCGGCCAGATGGTACCATACCCCTGTTTGCATGATGGGAGCAGAGGTGGCCGTTGTCCAGTTGCCGGCAATGCTCACGTTGAATTCCGCTTTTCCATTCTCTGCGGCACGAAGATCAAAACCATTGTTTTGTCCTACGTTGTTACCGGTGCAGATCACACTGCCTTTGTAGATAGGCGTTTTCCACGCAGTGGCGTTGATCCAGGCTTCTACGGTTACTCCGGATGATCCCTGAAGTGCTGCATAAGGAGTTACGCGTACGTAGTCATTGACTCCGTCAAGGTTTAAATGATATTGTGCTTTCGCTGCATCACCGGCTGTGGTCAGCAGGAGAAGAGAAAGGCAATATTTGATTAATTTTTTCATTGGGTGTTATGGGATGTGTTAATTTGCAATGATGAATGGTTTGGTGGCGGTAGCGTTGTCTCTTGTAATCTTCAGGAAATAGAGGCCATTGCTGAACCCGCTGATATCAAAGGTCTGTATCAGCTCATTACTTTTCCAGAGTTGCATGCGTTTTCCAAAGGCATCCAGCAGTTCAATTTCAGCTCCGGCAATGTTGGTGAGGGTTACGTGTTGTTGTGCGGGGTTCGGCTGAACTGTGATGAGTTTGCTCCAGGCTGGAGGTTCTGAAACGGATACCAGCGGACTGCTGCCAACACCGATGGCGTAGTACTTATTTTCGAGGTTGATGCCGCTGAATTTTACAACGGTGCCGTTGGCGAGCAGGGAAGAAGCTGCCGCTACAGCTGTGAAGTTTTGTGTGGCGGAATCACGTGTCAGCAAAGTGTAGTTTCCAACAGCAAGATTTTTTGTGAGTGAGTCGCCACCACCTGCTGCATTGGAGAGATTGAAGTACAGATCGGATGCAATGTTGCCGCCTTTGTTGAAGTACCATTCGCGGGAGGTGCGTTCAAAATCAACAGGTGCACCGGCAGGTAACCACGATGTGGAAACACCGATGGAGTCGTTGTGACCGTACACGGCATAGTCAAATGCTTTCGGTTGGATATTCGCAATCAGATTTAATCCGTTGGTGGTGGTGGCGTAGTTGTAGAGTGATGGATCTTTACCAAACCAAACCCCGTTTACATCTGCCATGTTGTACATTTCGTCTCCGCCAACTGCAGCGTATGAGGGCGACCACGACCAATACGCTGCTCCTGAACTCATCGTGCCGTTACTACCGTTTCCGGTGAGATCGGGTAAAGTGTTTCCGGATGATTGGTTAAAGTCCCAGTAGGCGACAAGTCCGGGTTCATTGCCCTGAAGGTGTTTGTGCATGGTGGATTTAATATCATCCTGCGTGCGCACTACACTCCAGATTCTGATTTCATCGATATTTCCGAAGCTCTGGAAGTTGGTCAGGTCCCAGGGAGCAATGCCGATGATGAACGGATTGGTGCTCGATGCAATGGCGTTTCCGGTGAGAGGTAGTCCGGTTACGGGTTCGCCGTTTACGTAACAGATCATCTGTGCCCCGGATCCGAAGGTCGTGGCAAAATGTACCCATGCTGAATCGACAGGAGTGCTACCCGCCTGAATGGTGTTAACAGTAGGATTCCAGATCTCGGAGTAGTTCTGTCCAAGCTGCACTCCCATGAGGTAGCCATTGTCGAAACTGGGTGTCACTTTACCCATGATTTTCTGATTCCACGTGGAGTTGTACATGCGGATCCAGACTTCCATCGTTAACTCGTTTCCGGTGTTGAGAATGTTGTTCGTTCCGCAGTTGAAGTACACCGGCGGTTGCGTGCCGGCGTTCCACGTAGGATAGTCGATGTAGAAGCTGTTTCCTGCCGGTGTTTGCGCTGTGGTGTGAAGCGCTAACAGTGATGCAAGGAAGACGAAGAGCGTAGATTTTATTTTCATGGTTTTGGAGTGTTCAGAGTAGAGGTGAAGTGTTTCTTCAGTTAAAGGTAGGTTTAATTTTTATCCCACCAAACTTTCGTGGAGGCTGCGTCCGGCCCCTGCTGACTGATCGCCGCGTTGTAGTGGACAGAGTTCAGGCTGACTTCAGTAGCCGGATAAGTGAAACGATTGGGATAGATACTTGTATTGATGGGATTGTTGTTGTAATCGGTGAGCACCGGATATCCTGTACGCCGGTAATCAGCATAGGCCTCGAAACCATTTTGAAAGGTAAAAGATATCCACTTCTGGTTGATGATGGCTTCGGGTGAAACAGGAGGCAACGAAGCGATATAGCTGCTGATCTGTGTAGAAGTTATGCCCGATCCGGTGTAGGATTGTATATTGGCTGTAACACCTTCTTCGTATAACTGTTGCGCATTACCGTTCCACCAGCCGTTGAGTGCCGCTTCTGCTTTCAGAAAGCAAACTTCAGCATAACTCATGAGCAGACCGGGCGCATCTTGTCTCAGAAACCAGGTGCCGATTTTGGATACATCGGAGGCATCAGTGTTGTAGTTGCTCCAGATGGAAGAACCGGCCGGGACAAGGTTCGGTACTCCTTCGTAATCGGGTATGCCAATGATGACGGATTCAGTGGTGTATTGGGCAAATACTTTGATGCGTGGATCGTTGTTTGCTTTGAGTTTGTCGATAAGATATTTCGATGGATATGTTTTTCCTCCCGCCTGTCCGCTCTGGATGAGATCGAATAACGGGTTTCTGATTTCTCCGCTGTAAGGGAAGATGGCATTGTCGCTGTTGGAGGTAATGAAGCTTGCATTTTGTAAGGCTGCTACTTCGGCTTGTGCAGTGGCAGGATCAGCTACACTGAGGTGCATGGCCAGTCGCAGACGCAGTGAATTGGCGAATTGCGTCCATTTCACTACGGAACCTTTGTACAGCGGATCAGCATTGCCGGGAAAAATTGCTTTTGAAGCATCCATGATGGCTGTTGCAGATTTCAATTCGCTGATCAGGAATTTATAGATGTTCTGCTGACGATCGTACGCAGGAGAGAAATTCAGATTCGCTGCGCCTTGCAAAGCTTCTGTGCAGGGAATGTCGCCAAATAAATCGGTGAGCTGTGAGAAGAGATACACTTGCCAGATTCTCGCCATCGCGTTTTTATTGACGAGAAAAGCATTGCCTTCGGTTAATCGTTGTACTTCGCGTGCATTGATGAGAGCTTGCGAGTAGTATTCTGTCCACAAGGCATCTTTTCCGTCGTTGCTGTCGTATTCATTGCCGGCATCTACTCCTCCCAGCGTTGCAAAGTTCATGTTCCAGTTCATCAGCAGCCAATAGTGTACATTGGCATTAGTGATATAACTGCCCATGCCTTTCACAATTGAATAAGTGAACAGGTAATCGGGGTTGGTAGATACCGGTGCGTTGGGATTTACATTGAGTTCATCCATCGATTTCCTGCAGCCGGGAGCAATGGTGAACAGCAGGATCGCCGTTAACAGCGTGAAGCGTTGTGTGGGTTTGTTCTTCATGTTGCCGTGAATCAAAGGGTGATTTTAATGTTGATGCCGATACTGCGTCGCGTGGGCCAGGAATAGATCTCATAGCCCTGACCGTTACCATTGGTGTAAGAGGATTCGGGATCGATATTGGGAGCCCCACTGTAAATGAGCCAGAGGTTGCGGCCGGTGAGGGCTACACTGAGCCCTTTGAGGTGCATACGGCTTCTGATTTTTTCCGGGACATTGTAACTGATCGTGAATTCCCGCAGTTTGACGAAGCTCGCATCATAAATAAATTGTTCGTGTATCTCGTTGGTCCATTCGGAAAATTGTCCCCAGTACAATTCAGGATTTACATACACGGTGTTCGGCTTTCCGTCAGCGGTGACACCTTCTGCAAGGTATCCACCTGTTGCCACCCAGTCTTCCGGTGTTATGCCGGCTTCAATACGATCTGCTTCCGAGGCGTACCATTCGTCACGTCCATCGAGTGTGCTTTCCAGATTTCCGGAGTAACCGCTGGCGTACATGTTGGTGCCGCTGAACATATCTCCGCCTACACGATAGTCGATGAGAAAACTCAAAGCGAGATTTTTATAATTGAAGGAATTGCGCACACCACCGGTGAATTTGGGATTATAGTTGCCAAGCACCCTGGGTTTGTCATCGCGGATGTACAGGCCGTGCTCATCAACGAGCTTGTTTCCGTTTTCATCGCGTTTGATGCCGTAGCCAACAATATCTCCGTAAGCATTTCCGGGACGCGCTTCAACGGTCAGGTTCCATTGATAGAATAGCTGATAGGCTTCAAGACCCTCCGTGAGCGCAATAACTTTATTTTTGTTGTGTGCGAAATTGAAATCTGTGTTCCAGCGGAAGTTTTTCTTTTCTACGGGAACGGTGCGTAATTGAATTTCGATACCGTTGTTGGAGATCTCTCCGCTGTTGATGATGGCTGTTGCATAACCCGATGTAGCGGATACGCTGGCCGGGAGAATCTGATTACGTGTATTGGAATGATACCAGGTGAAGTCGAAGCCAATGCGGCCGTTGAAGAAAATCAATTCAGTGCCGAGCTCGATATTCGTTGTGATCTCTGGCTTCAGATTCAGCAGTGGAATCGAAGGGTCGAGCTGATACATCGGTGATCCGTTGAAGGAACCGGCCGACGGATACGAGTAGCTGGTGCGGTAAGGATCCGTATCGCGACCAACTTTCGCCCATGAGGCACGCAGTTTTCCAAAGGAGAGTACACGATCATTCATCTTCAGCGCTTCGGTGAAAACAAAGCCAGTGCTGAGCGAAGGATAGAAATATGATCTGTTTGATTTGGGTAAGGTGCTGCTCCAGTCGTTCCTTGCTGTGATGTCCATGAAGAGCCAGGTTTTGTAGGCGAGTTGTGCAAAGGCGTAGAGTCCGTTCGTGCGGCTTTCGGAGAGATGCGTATTTACCGTCGGACGATTGACACTGTTTTCAATGCTGTAGAAATAGGGAATAGCAAGTCCACCATCAGTCCGCTCAGAGGTGTTTTCAAATCTTTTTTGCAATGTGCTTCCTCCGATGTTGGCTACATAACTGATGTCTTCGTTGATTTTATTGTCGTAAGTAAAGAGGAAGTCGCTTTGATATTGTTTGTTGTTCGACCAGCCGGTAGTGTAGGAGCCAAGCGTATTCGATATTCCGTTGTAGGCTTCCCGTTCGTCGTTGCGCGTAAAATTGAAATCCGCATTGGAGCGGATCAGCGCCTTCAGGTGTTTATCAATGGTGTATGTGGCGGAGACGATGCCGATCACACGGTCACGGGTATCCGCATTTATTTCGTACTGCCGGTGCCAGTAAGGATTGGTCATCCAGTTCCAGTTGGTGTACCAGGTGGTTTCTTTGCCGCTTTCGTCCATCTGATGTCCTTCGAGTGATTCGGCACTGATGTGGCGGGGCATCATGATGTAATTTCTCGGCGCACTGAAGCTGTTGGCCAATCCGAGTCTGTTCTCTGCCTGCTGATTGCTGTAGGTGGCGGATACGTCGATGCTGAGTTGGTCGGAGATGTTTGCGGTAGTGCGGGCCGTTACATTGGTGCGATGGAGATTGGTGTTGGGTACAATATCCTTCGTTGTAAAATTTCCGGCGGATAAACGATACGTGACTTTTTCATTTCCTCCCTGTAAGGAGACGTTGTTGACTGCAGTGATGCCGGTCTGGAAATAATCGCGGTAGTTATCCGGTTGCGGACTGAAGGATCGCAGTTGTCCGTCCCAGTCGCGGATGGTTTGTCCTTCCATCTTCGGTCCCCAGCTGCCGAAGGCGGATGCGCTGGCGGTGTTGTAGGTGTACACGCCTTCTTTCAGTTCCCAGGGACCTTCAAACTTTCCGTTTCTGCCGGCACCATACACATCCTGAAATTTGATATGGATGTACGGCAACTCTACCGTCGTTGAACTGTTGAAGCTGATGCCGATGCCTTTCGATGCACTTCCTTTCTTCGTGGTGATGACGATGACGCCGTTAGCAGCCATCGATCCGTACAGAGCCGCCGCATTCGGACCTTTCAGCACGCTTACCGATTCGATATCGTCGGGATTGATATCGCTGATCCCGTTGCCATAATCGCGACCTCCCCATTGTGTAGTAGAGTTCGACGTATTGTTCTCCACCGGTACACCATCAATCACAAAGAGCGCCTGATTACTGCCCGAGAGTGAAGTCACGCCGCGAAGAACAATCCTGCTTGACGAACCCGGACCACCTGTTGTAGAGGTGATGTTAAGACCCGCTACTGTTCCCTGTAACTGATTCACAAAGCTTGCATCTCTGGCGGTTTGCATTTCCATACCCTTAATCTCCTGCACCGCATAGCCCAATGCTTTTTTCTCCCGCTTGATACCCAGCGCCGTAATTACCACCTCCTTGCTGCTTTTGTTATCAGCCATCAATGCAACGTTGATCACAGTGCGGTTGTTAATCGAAATGAGTTGCGTTACCATACCGATGAAAGAAATCTGTAACGTATCACGTCCGGATGGGACGACAAGTTGGTAACGGCCATTCACATCCGTGATCGCTCCTTTTGTTGTTCCTTTAACTTGTATGCTGGCACCCGGCAACGGACTATTGTCGCCGGCCGCGGTTACGACACCTGTAATTGTCACATTCTGAGCTTGTAAAGACAATGAAAAAAGCAGAAATGAGAGTAGGGTTAGGATGGGTTTTGGCATGCTGAAAGATAAATAAAAATGAATTGGATTTTTTCAAGAATTCGCTGTGTCGCAAGGACTGTCGGAGAACGCAATTTCAACATCGGGAATTCCAACAGCGATTGATACACCGTGCTGACCCCTCCCTTTGGAGAGCAGGACGTTCGTTACTCATGAGGAAGCTAGTACGTTTCTTAGGGGTGAATCAACTTGTGGGCTTTAGATCCGTTCACCCGAATGAAATACATACCGGAAGGAAGTTTTGCTGTACGGATTGAAGTTTGTCCGGCGTTGATGTGTTGGCGGTAGATTTTTCTGCCATCGATATCGGAGATTGTTAATTCCCCTTCTTGCTGACTGTGCACCTGAAGTTCATCGTTGAATGGATTGGGTGATGCATGAAAGGAAAGATCCGCAGTGTATTCGGTAATTCCGGTGGTTTGCAATACCGGTTTCCAGCGAAGCATCGCACAGTCTTCATTTACGGCCGAGCTATAAACAATCGTGCCGGTCATCAGAATTCGTCCATCGTTCATAACGGCCATGCCATTACCCAGTTCATCAACACCTCCGGCAATAATAGGAGTTTGCACATATCCGTTACCGTTAAAGGTCAGGTCGAGAGCGCCTGCATCGGTAATACGGGTTGCGATGAAATTACTACCTTGGCCGGTAACATCTGCATAACCGCTGGCGATGATGCGGTTGTTACTTTGAATGTGAATCGCAGTTGCGCTGCAGGAATATCCGGCGATGGTGGCTGTAAACTTACCTCCGGTGCCGAAAGTATTGTCGAGGATGCCTGCAGAGGTTAAACGGGCAAAAGCAAAACTTGAATTCGTAGAGCCTGATTGTCCGGCAATGACGATGGCATTGTTGGAATCAATGTCCATATCAGCTAAATCAGAACCTGATCCAAATGTAAACGAGTTATAACCGGATGTATTGAATGATAGATCGATCACACCGGTGGAGTCAATGCGGAAAACAAGCAGATTCGCTCCTGCAACACCGGCGATAACGAGTTTGCCGTTCTGATCAATTTTGATGCTTCGGGCAAATTCTGCGGAGCCGGTAAGGTTAAACAATTTCTTTCCATCGGTATCAAATGAATTGTCAAGCGTTCCGTTCGATTTCACCTTGGCAACAGCAAAGTCATTATCGAGGGGAGAGAACCCGTTCCGTGTTACACCTGCGAGCCAGATATTTCCGTTTGCATCGATGTCGAGGGCGTTGGCCATATCTGGCAATGAAGCTTGTCCGGTCATATCAAATGAGAGTTTACCGGTTCCGTTGAAGGTTGGATCCAGCACACCATTGCTGTCGAGGCGGCAAACGAAAATATCATTGCTGGTGCCGCTTCCCATACTGGAAGCGGCAGCTACAATTTTTCCGTCAGGTGCGATCTGTACTTTGGGTGTTTGTCCTCCAATGGATCCCAATTGTCCAAGAGAAATATAGACGGTTCCGTTTGCAGTTCCGAAAGTCGTATCCGCATCGCCATTGGTAAGAAAACGTGAAACAGCCAGCTCGAAACTGGACGTTGCTGTGTTTTTGGAAAGCCCCGCTGTTACCAGTTTTTCATCCGGCTGCAATGCACATCCATAAAGACGGTCGATGTTATTGAAATAGTTGAAATCTTTCAGTCCATTACCACTGAAGGTCGAATCAAGCTGGTAAGAATAAGTCTGACCAACCGAGTAGTTTTGGTACGACAGCAGCAATACCAAAGTAAAGAGTAAGCGTGTTTTCATATTGAACCAATCTACTGACAAATATATCGGGATATAGCAATGGTTTTATCGAAAAATAATTCGTATATACATGAAATTCAGTGGCATACAAGTTAGGGATTTGAATTAGGTAGGCCGAAAAAAGCGTGAAAACAATCCTTGCCGGTTTTTCTCCATTCCGTTTGCAGAAATTCTTATGAATATCGTACCTTCGCACTCCGTTTCGGAAACCGGTTGACCTCAACCATCAACCCCGAAACCAATAATTCCCGGAGAGGTGTCCCCTGAAGTACAAGCCTTCAGGGTAAACATGGTTGAAGGAGCGCGCTACTGACGGAACCGTAAGTATGTGTATAGGTCAAAAGCATTGAATAAATATAATTTCGTTCTTATTCGAGTAACTAAATAAAAGGAGAGGTGTCCGAGTGGTTGAAGGAGCACGCCTGGAAAGTGTGTATAGGTCAAAAGCCTATCGCGGGTTCGAATCCCGCCCTCTCCGCCAAAGCAACAAGAAAAAATGCCCCGCTAGGGGCATTTTTATTTTAAAAGATTTTTTTAGCCAAGCTCGCTTGAGTTAAAAAATCTTTTAAAATGAAACGAAAGGCGAAGCCTCTGTTTTTTCTTGTTGCTTTGAAGCCCCCCCCCAGCGGGATCACCGGGAAGCAGAGACCGCCATGCGGTCACGCTTCCCGGTAATCATCTACTTGGAATGTGTCGCATTGTGGCATTCTCACCGGGAAGCAGAGACCGCTATGCGGTCACGCTTCCCGGTAATCCTCTCCTTAGAATGTATCGCTTTGAGGCACTCTCACCGGGAAGCAGAGACCGCCATGCGGTCACGCTTCCCGGTAATCCTCTACTTGGAATGTATCGCTTTGTGGCATTCTCACCGGGAAGCAGAGACCGCTCTGCGGTCACGCTTCCCGGTAATCCTCTACTTGGAATGTATCGCTTTGTGGCATTCTCACCGGGAAGCAGAGACCGCTCTGCGGTCGCGCTTACAGGCCAATTCTATAACCTTCGTAACAATCAGAACGCTTAAAATCCATTCAACATTTACAACATTTATAACATTTAAAACTCCAGCTTTCGAAGAAAACGGGATATAACAGCCTCGTCAGGCCATAGGCCTGGCGAGACGAAACCATGGCCTGATTCAAGATGTTTCATACCTTTGTCCTCCCAAACACATAATTTACCATGAAAGTTATCAGAAGAGCTTCCGCCACCTGGAAAGGTACCGGAAAAGAAGGTTCAGGAACAGTAAGCACACAAAGTACTGTGCTGAATAATACACAGTTTTCATTCGGATCACGCTTCGAAGAAGGCGTAGGTACCAACCCCGAAGAACTCGTCGGCGCAGCACATGCAGGCTGCTTCAGCATGAAATTAAGCTTCATCATCGTAGCAGCAGGATTCACTGCTGATTCCATCAACACCAGCGCGAAAGTGACTCTGGAAGATGGAAAAATCTCTACCATCCACCTCGATGTGAAGGCGAAAGTGCCGGGTATGAATGCCGATCAGTTTGCAACTGCTGCCAACGAAGCAAAAGCAAATTGTCCGATCTCTAAATCATTGAATGCGGAGATCACCATGGACGCTGCTCTCGAAGCGTAATCGCCACTCTGCAAAAAAAACGAAAGCCATTTCTTCGGAGATGGCTTTTTTATTTTCGGTAGGTGTTCCAGTGTTGCAGCAACGCATCCGCAATCAACTGATCATCGATGCCGCGAATGCATTCAAAGTGTCCCTTCGGACATTTATCAAATCCGATTTTGGAACAGGGCCTGCACTTCAGACTGTTGTTTTCGATAATGATACTTTTTTCTTCTTCTCCGGGCAGATAGGGCGACATGCCGAAAGAGGGTACTGTGTTACCCCAAACAGAAACAATGGGTTTGCGAAAGGATGCTGCAATGTGCATGAGTCCGGTGTCGTGTGTGAGGACCACAGTGGACTCGCGGAGCAGTATCGCCGACTCTGCCAGACTCATCTTCCCGCAGGCATTCACCACCATCTCTCCGCAGGCCATCACAATCTGTGCGCCCCGGGTCCGGTCTTCCTTGCCTCCCAATACCACCACCGGCTTGCCTGTTTTTTGTATGATACGGCCGATCTTTTCGCTGGGCATAATCTTGGTGCTGTGCTGCGCACCAATGGCAATGGCGATGTATCCGTTGCGATGGGTGGCCGGCAGATCGTCGAGCGGGTTTTTCGTCGAGTCGGGAATGAAAAAACCTAACCCCTGCTGATCGTTCTTTACACCAAATTTTTTTACGGTGGAGAGATATCGGTCAACGATATGAATGCCTGGCATCTTGTTGATGTGCAGATTCACCAGCATCCATTTTTCGATGTTGAGTTTCGGAAAAGAATAACTCTTCGTTTTTAATGCGCGCTTGAGTCGTACAGTGCGGATATTGTGGTGGAGGTCGATGACGGCGTCGAATTTTTCTTTCTTCAGGTCGTCGATCACATCATCGAGGCTGCCGTCAGTGGTCCATAACCGGTCGATGCCGGGGTCGTTTTCCACTACCTGACGGAAGTTTTCCTTGGTGAGAAAATGCACTTCCGCACCCGCCACCTGTTGTTTCAGACAACGGATCACAGGAGAGGTGAGCACGATGTCACCAATGGAGCTGAAACGGACGATGAGGAACTTGGGCACAGCCGGAGGTTTGTCACCCCAAACTTAGCTAAATTCGCGGCATGCAGCTCATCGATACGCATCTTCACCTCTACGCCGAAGAATTCAACGCCGACCGTAAAGCCCTGATTGCCGCGGCCAAAGCGGATGGCGTAGTGCAGATGCTGCTCCCCAATATCGATCACACGTCACTGGAAGGAATGCTGCAACTGGCGGCTGATTATCCTGGGTATTGTTTGCCGATGATGGGACTGCATCCCTGTTATGTAAAAGAGGGTTTTGAAGAAGAGCTGGCGATGGTGGAGCGGGAACTGCGAACCGGGAAATACATCGCGGTGGGGGAGATCGGGATGGACCGCTACTGGGATCTCGAACATATCTCCCAACAGGAAGAAGCCCTCAAACAGCAACTGCGTTGGGCGCATGAGCTGGATCTGCCGGTGGCCTTGCATACCAGAAATGCTAACGAAGAAGTGATGGCCATTATCCGCGAGCTCAACCTGCCCGGACTCCGCGGCGTTTTCCATTGCTTCAGCGGATCAGTGGAGCAGGCGAAGGCGATGATTGAACTTGGCTTTTATCTCGGCATCGGCGGGGTGGTCACCTACAAAAACGGTGGTATCGACAAAGTGATGCAGGAGATCTCGCTCGAACACATCGTACTCGAAACCGACGGACCTTATCTCTCGCCGGTTCCCCACAGAGGGAAAAGAAATCTGCCCGGCTATATTGTGTATGTGGCGGAGAAGCTGGCAGAGATAAAAGGTATAACAAAAGAAGAAGTGGGCGATATAACGTCGGCGAATGCCCGAAAACTGTTTCGTTTATGAAAAAGATACTGATCATCTACACCGGTGGGACTATCGGCATGCACCACGACGCGAAAGGCGCTCTCAAACCCTTCGATTTCGGCAAGGTAAGCGAACAGGTGCCCGAACTGAATCATCTCGGATGTAAACTCAGTCATCACGCGTTTGATGAACTCATCGACAGCAGCAATGTGACCCCTCAGTTTTGGGTGAAGCTGGCGAAAACCATTGATAAGTACTACGAAAAGTACGATGGATTCGTGATTCTCCACGGCACGGATACCATGGCGTATTCGGCATCTGCCCTCAGCTTCATGCTTGAAAATCTCTCTAAGCCTGTCATCTTCACCGGATCACAGCTACCGTTAGGGGCTATCCGAACAGATGCAAAGCGGAACCTGATCACTTCGGTAGAAATCGCGGCCGGAAAAGTGCTGGTGCCGGAAGTCTGTATCTACTTCAACAATCAGCTGTTCAGAGGAAACAGGGCAGAGAAATTTACGAGCTCGATGTTTGACGCTTTTCAGTCGCTGAACTGCGCACCGCTCGCTACCGTAGGCGTCAGCATCGAATTCAATCACGACCTCATCGCGAAACCGTCACGAAAAAAGTTAAAGGTACATACACAACTCGAAACCAATATCGGACTCGTCCGCATTTTTCCCGGCATCACCGACACCTGGATGGAACATATCTTAAGTGTCCCCGGATTAAAAGCCCTCGTGATGGAAACCTACGGCAGCGGAAATGCACCCACTGACCCGAAATTCATTCATTCACTCGCGACGGCCATACGTCAGGGTTTGATTGTGGTAAATGTTTCCCAGTGTTCAGGCGGAAGTGTTGAGCAAGGGAAATACGAAACGAGCAGGTTGCTGAAAGAGATCGGCGTCATCAGTGGTGTGGATATGACTACGGAAGCAGCTCTTACCAAGTTGATGGTGTTGCTGGCTCGTGATAAAGAAGACCGCAAAGCTGTAAAGAAAGACATGATGAAGCCGCTCTGCGGAGAGATGAAAACAGAATAATACGCCGTATTATTTCTTTCCTTCCAGAAACAAGGCTTTCAGTTCTGTTGCATCTTCCGCCTTCATTTTCCCTGCCAGAATCAATGCCAGCTGACGACGGCGTAAAGCTCCTGCATACCGTTGCTTTTCTTCTTCAGTTTCCGGCACCAGTTCCTGTACCTGAATCGGGTTGCCCAGCTGATCAACGGCCACAAAAGTGTAAATAGCTTCATTGCATTTTACTTTTTTGTGGCGCATATTATCTTCCACCCACACATCGATACAAACTTCCATTGAAGAGTTGAACGACCGTGAAACCTTTGCCTGTAAGGTCACAATATCGCCCAGTTTGATAGGCTGATTAAAAGCAACGTTGTTTACCGATGCAGTTACAACGATACGTCCGCAATGGCGATGAGCGGATATGGCTGCCGTTATATCCATCCAGTGGAGCAGACGCCCTCCCATTAAATTGCCTAATGTATTGGTATCGTTAGGCAGTACGATTTCTGTTGAAATGGCGATGCTGTCTTTCGCTGTTTTACCCTGCATGATCTAAGAATTTCGGCAAAGGTAACCAAGAAGGACTGAAAATGCATTAGTGGCTGATAATCAATGGTTAATAATATGTGTTTAAGGGTTGTAACCCACCCCTGGCTTTTTTCTATTTATGAAGAGGCTTTCATTAACCCAATTCGGGGATTCATATACCAAGATAGGGTGAGTCTTTACTGAAATAATTATGACGGCGTTTATTATTGCCATAAATTGCGTTTCGGGATAAAAAGGTGGCTTCCGGCTTATGGAGGTATGGATGCCTTTTGCCCTTCGTGAAGAAAAAACAACCCTTGAATAAATGAAAACTGTGTTAGCGCAAAAGTTATGCAAATGGAAATGGAGCCTTTCGCTCCTGATGTTGATCTGGTTGTCTTCCGCTCAGGCTCAGAACTATCATCTGAACTTTGATGGAGTACCTCAGTACACGAATTACTGGCAGGAGAATGGTTATAACTGGAGTGTTGATCTGAACAACGGTTCATATATTTCCCCCGGTTTGTCCATTTCCGGAAGTAATAAACTTGAACTGGCGCAGGGAACAACTGTACTTGAGGCATGCAGAATTTTCAATGCGCAGACCGTCTTTCTGCGTGCAGAAAACTTTGCCAATGGTATTCAGATGATCGTTGTGAAAGGGGAGCAGGTGCCGGGCGTAACCTATGATTCGGTTGTCGTTACCGGCGTTCTCAATGCTAACCCGAATACCTACCTCCCGGTGAACATTCCCTGGCCGGGAATTAAGCGCCTGGTGTTTGAAGTGCAGGAAAACCCAACACCCAATCAGCCGGTGGGAATTTTATTCGCCGACTCATTGTCATACAATATCACCGGTATTCCTTGTCCGCCTCCGGTGGCCGTGATCAACAATCCCATTAAGCAGGGATATGATCAGCAATTGACACATATCGAACTGCAGACCTACAATGGTTCCTGTATGACCTTTCAATGGCAGCTGGATTCAGGTCTGGGTTTCCAGAACATTCCGCTGAATAACGGAATCTTCTTCGGTGATAATCTTCCCTACGTAGATATTTTCACCACTACGCTGGCCATGGATGGCTGGCAATTGAGGTGCGTGGTAACGGATTACTGCGGTACGACAATTTCTGATACAACTGAGTTAAATGTTGATGTCTGTACGTTTTCTCCGGTGATTACATCCAATTCTCCCACCAATACTTTTTGTGATGGTGATACTGTAATATTGTCGGTGACACAAGGGGATAATTACTATTGGTCGACTGATGAAATTACTCAAACGATTTCTTTCGTTGCCACTCCTTATAACTATAATTTTTATTCTGTTTCAGTGGATAGCGCCGGTTGTATTGTGAATGCTCCATCCATCAACCTGACTGTTAACTACACTCCATCTTTTAATGCCTATGTAACGAATCCAAATTGTTACGGTGAGGACGCAATCGTGACGATTGACGAAGATTTTGGAGCATTTCAGCCGGTTCCGACCGGAACCTATTATGTCTCGTTTACCGGTGCAGATACTACCGTTTATTATGATGTGATCGGTTCCAACGGATGTATTGGTCAAACTTCAGCCTTCATAGAACAACCCGCAAAATTGCAGGTTGGTTCGGTGGTAACTACTCCGGCAGTTTGTCCGGAGGATTTTACCGGTGCAATCACCGTCTCCGGTTTTTCTGGCGGCTCTCCTGATCCTTATTCAAACTCCGGATACTGGACAATGGTGGATGGGTATCAAGGCTTCTTTTATGATGAAGATGGTGTTGTTACAGATGTTCATCCCGGTAGTTACACGGTTACTGTTTATGATGGACATTCGTGCTCGCTTGTAATCGACACACCGGTTGTCGTAACTTCCACCTCGACACTTCAGGTACAGTTTACGCCTGATCTGCAGATTGTTTGTGGCGCTTCAGCAAACGCCACACTATATGCTAACGGTGGTGTGCCTCCGTTAATTTATATTGTTGATGATTACAATACGGTTTTTTATGGCCCGGATACTATTGTGGATTCTCTGGTCGTCAGTGTTCCTGTAGGGTCTTCGTACCATGCTATAATTACTGACCAGGCCGGTTGTGAAGTTAATTCCGGACTTGTATCAGTCGCTGCGCAGGTAGTGCCGGCTCCTCCGGTTTTATCCAGTGGTGCCCTGAATTTCTGTGCTGGTACTACAGTGAATCTGAGTATTGCAACCGATGGCGGTTCATCGTTGAGTTTTGATGGTGTGGATGATATTGTAACCGGTTTGGATGAAAATCTGCCGAAAGATGGTGATGCAGCTACGTACGAGGGATGGATTAAACCAGGCGTGCTGAATCAGGATGCAGTGGTTTTCTCTTATGGCGATCCTGCTCAGACTACCAATAGATTGGAATTGCGTTATGTAAACGGTAAGCTGGGTTTTTATAACGGAGATGGAGGTGATTTAGGAAACACAACTATCAACCCGGGAGAGTGGACCCACGTTGCATTGGTGTGGAATGGATTTGGAATTGAAGCGTATGTAAATGGAGTAGAGCAGTTCAATAATGAATCCTGGCTGGATGTGGATTCGTCTTACTTCACTTTTGGCGGAGGATTGTCGGCCACTCAGAATAATTTCTTTAACGGTCTCATAGACGAATTCAGAGTGTGGGATTATGCCATGGATTATGTTGAAATACTCAACATGAGTGCGTTTTCCGCTGATACTTCCCTGAGTGGTATGGTGAGTTCATATCAGATGAATGAGGGTGCCGGTGCTACTACGGTAGATGCGAAATCTCCCTTGAATATCGGCGGAACACTTCTGAATGGTACCGCCTGGTCTTCCGAAGGAGCCCCGATAAATAATTATGGATTTATTCAATGGTCGGGTGGAGTTGCCGGTGAAGATTCGCTGGCTGTTACTACTGCCGGAACATACAGTGTACTGGTTTCATCTGTTGGTGGATGTTCTGCCACAACAAGCATCACACTTACTACACAAACCTGTATTCTTCCATACTATCCGCCTCCCGGTGGAGGTAAAATCACCGACCTGATCGGACCGGAGCTGACGCAGTTATACATCAATCAGAATAACCTCGATCCGGATTCAGTGGCGGATATTTACAATATCTTAAGCGATAGTGTGTTCATCGAAGTCATTGTAAACAGTGGAAAGTTCGATTCAACACTTGCCTTGTTGCAGACTCCGCCTTACGGAATGACGGATACCATCGACAACGGACTGAATGAATTTATCATCACCGGTAAATATCCGATTGCCAATCTTGCGAAACTCGATAGTCTTCCTTCATTGATTAATTACTGTCGTCCGTATTACCCTCCTGTTGCTGCCAGTGGTATCGCCTATTCTAAAGGAGATGTATCTATGATTTCCGATTCTGCCCGTTCGGCTTTTGGTGTTAGCGGAGCGGGAGTGAAGATCGGTGTTATCTCTGATAGTTATAATACAATAGCAGGCAATCCTGCACAGGTTAACGTCGTGAATGGTGATTTACCAGGAACAGGTAATACTGCCCATACTACGCCGGTAGAGGTATTGATGGATTATCCTTATGGTACCCGCACCGACGAAGGTCGTGCGATGTTGCAGATTATTCATGATGTTGCTCCCGATGCGTCGCTGGCGTTCCGTACCGGATTCGTCAGCGCCGGTGATTTTGCTGAAGCGGTGCGTGAATTGCGTGATGCCAACTGCGACATCATCGTTGATGATGTTACGTATATTACTGAGCCTTTCTTCCAGGATGGCCTTGTTGCTCGTGCTGTGAATGAAGTGCGTGACGATAGCGTGGCGTATTTCTCGGCTGCCGGTAACTATGGCTCCAAGTCGTATGCTGCGACCTTTAATCCGGTACCCGCTCCCGGCGGACTCACCGGTACTGCACACGATTTCGGTGGAGGAGATATTTATCAGAGCGTAAATCTTGCCACCGGTAACTATACAGTGGTATTACAATGGAATGATTCTATTTATTCACTCGGTCAATTGCCGGGCGCACAGCATGATCTGGATATTTATCTTACCGATGATGCAGGGAATATCCTCTTCGGATTTAACCGTAAAAACAATTGGGGTGATCCAATCGAAGTGTTGCCGTTTACTGTAAGCGGCTCCGGACAAGCGAACATCATGGTGGTGAAATCATGGGGCGCCGGTAATCCTGAATTTAAGTATATCGTGTTCCGTGGTGAAATGCAGATCATGGAATACAGCAGTACCGGAAGTGCAACGTTGGTGGGACAAGCTAACGCAGAAGGTGCAATGGCTGTTGGTGCGGTGTTGTATACAAATACGCCGGCGTATGGAGTGAATCCTCCAACACCTGCATCCTTCTCTTCTCGAGGTGGTGCTCCGGTATATGGTGTTGTAAGAAACAAGCCTGACTTCATGGCGCCAAATGGAATCAATACCACTGTGAGCCTGGGCGGACAAAATATCGACGGCGATGCTTTCCCGAATTTCTTCGGTACTTCCTGCGCAGCTCCTCATGCTGCAGCAATGGCAGCCCTGGTGAAAGAAGGAAGAAATAAATTCTATAGCCTTGATATGGGTCCGGAAGAATTACGCACACTGATTCAGTCTACTTCCATTGACATGGGCGATCCCGGATTCGATTATACAAACGGTTATGGTTTTGTACAGACAGACAAAGCTCTCGAATCGTTTGCTCAGCCGAAGCCGGTGATCACCAATATCGTGTTGCCGAATGCAACGGATACTCCGGGTGTGGCTCCGATGACGGTGACCATCGAAGGTAATTATCTGCGTCCAACTTCAAAAGTGATTCTGCGTGATGATACTATTCCTGCGTCGTTGGTAAGTGAGTCGGCCATGACTGCAAGCATACCGGTGTTCGAAGGAAATCCGCCTTTGTATGTTTATACTCCATCAATTACTCCAAGTAACCTTGATGGTGGAGTTTCTGATACACTCTACTTCTTCCCGAACATTAAGCAGCACGTACTTGTGATTGCAGATGATAAGTCGAAGAAATACGGTGAGGCCTTACCGCAGTTTACTGCAACCGTACTCGTTGATTCTGTGCCGTATCAATCTCTCGGATTAACGCTGGCTGATCTGGGTCTTGATGATCTGAGTTTTGTGACATCCGCTACAACGTTGTCGAATGTGTCGCAGTATTTCATTCAGCCGGTGATGGTTCCACTGGATCTCAACGATTCAAACGACGTTGTGCGTAATGAATTGTATGAATATGAAATGGTGAATGGTTTGCTGAGTATCGAGAAAATGCCGCTGACCATTACAGCCAACGATACCACTTTGATTTATGGAGATAAGATCGATAGTCTGAGCTTTACGTATGATTACGATACCACCAATGTACCTGCTGCAGATCGGGCTGCATTTCTGAGCAGTCTGAGTTATGATCACCAATCGAATCTTGCAGAGAATGCACTGGCCCTCGTGGATGCCCGTGCGTTGGTGAACGGCCGTGCGCTGGTAAATGCGGATCTGGATAATCTGAGTATGATGGCTTCTGCCCGTGCACTGGTAAACGCCAGAGCATTGGTGAATGCCCGCGCACTCGTGAACAGTGTAGTGTTCGATACAACCAATATTGTGGATGTGGCTGTAGCTTCGGTTTTCAATTATCAGATAGATGATGCAGAGGCTTCATTAGTTAGCGCCCGTGCGTTAGTGAATGCAAGAGCACTCGTAAATGCCCGTGCACTGGTGAATGGTTCTGCAATCGTGAATGCCCGTGCATTGGTGAACGGTTCGCCGATTGTGAATAGTAATTCTGTATCTGATTCGGCCAACAGTAATATCATGGCGATTATTGATACCGCCGACGTGGCTGCTCCTGCTAATGATACACTCTACGAGTTTAAGCCGATTACTGTGATCACCGGTATCAATGTGGGTACCCATATGATCGTTCCCGGAGCATTCGTTTCGCCGAACTTCGATGTGACGTATCAGATCGGTGATCTAATCATTCTTCCAGATACACTCGTTGTTACAGCAAATGATACTACCGGTGGTTGCGGAGATGTTCCTGTGTTCACTTCGGAAGTTACCGGATATAATTACAGTGATGCAGATAGTAATATCATTGCAACGCCTGCTTCTTTTGCAATTGAACAAGGTGGTTCGCCAGTATCTGTTTCAACCGCTGAACAGGGCGGTGTGTTTGATATCGTTCCTTTTGGCATGGTGTTAAATAACCCTGCTGATTATGTTGTGTCGTATGTAAACGGTGTGCTTACAATGCCTGTGCAATATACCTACTATGCGGATCATGATGGCGATGGTTTTGGACATACCGATAGTGTGCTGGTGATTTGTGATGCCGTGGCTCCTGCAGGATACGTTAATGTAAACGGCGATTGCGATGATCTTGCTGCGACAACTTATCCGGGAGCAACTGAAATCTGCGGAAATAATGTGGATGATGATTGCGATGGAACGATCGATGAAAATTGTGCCTGTGCGAATCCCCCTACGGCAAATGCCGGCGGACCACAAACGATCTGTGCTGGTGAACAGGTGAGCCTGTCAGGTTCAATCGGCGGATCTGCATCCAATGCATCCTGGTCGTCATCCGGCAACGGAACATTCAATCCGGGTGCTAATAGTCTCGTAACATCTTATATTCCTTCTGCAGAGGATTATGCTGCAGGTTCTGTCACCTTGACATTGACAACCAATGCAACCTTGTCTTGCCCGGCAGGCATCAGCACCTCTGTCATCACGTTTATCCCGACGCCGGTGATGGGTTCGATCAACGGTCCTGCAGCATTGTGCAATCCAAACGGACAACTGATCAATTATTCGGTGGCTGCTGTTCCAGGTGCGGTATCGTACGACTGGACCGTCCCTGCCGGAACGACGATTATTTCCGGACAAGGAACAACAAGTCTGGTAGTGAAGTGGCCGTTCAGCGCTATTCATGCTGGTGTAAATGGCAATATCTGCGTAAGCGCATCGCTGAGCTCAGGCTGTCATACGAATGTTAGTTGTTTGCCGGTAACTGTTCAACTGACAGCGCCGGTGATGCCGCCGAGTATTTCAGGAACAAATAATCTTTGTCCGGGCGACATTGCCACCTACAGTGTTGCCTCTGTTGCACGTGCTACCTCGTATGCATGGGTGGTTCCTGCCGGTATGACAATTACCTCAGGGCAAGGCACCAATATCATTAATGTGCTTGTTGATGGAGCATTTACGGGTGGAAGCATTGCTGTTTCGGGCGTGAATGTTTGCGGAACAGGTGTAGCCCGTTCAAGAACCGTTGCACTGAACATACCGAAAACTCCGTCGGTCATTAGCGGACCTGCATCAGGCGTATGCAGTTCTTCCGGAGTTGTTTACTCAATAACACCGGCAGCAGGAATTTCCGGATATCTCTGGTCTGTCCCTGCAGGCGCAACCATTGTAGGTCCCGCCAACGGCAGCAGCATAACAGTTGATTTTACTGGCTCATTCAATACTGGCATAATCACAGTCAATGCATTGAGTTCTTGCGGAACCAGTTCAACAAGATCACTCACGGTATATGGTAAACCATTCATCAGTGGTCCTGTGTCGGGCGCCGTATTTGTTTGTGCAGGTGCAACGGAATTGTATTCGGTAGCCACAGTTTCCGGTGCTTCAAACTACGCCTGGACAGTTCCGGCAGGAGCAACTATAATAAGCGGACAAGGTACCAAGTCGATACAGGTTCAATTCGGCACTACTCCCGGAACAGGCAAAAAAGTATCACTGACCGTATCTAACGGCTGCGGATCTACTACAAAATCGCTTACAGGTATAACTATTAGTACCTGTCCGCGTCTGGAAGAAGGAAATAGTTTCCGTTATGCCATGTTTCCGAATCCTGCAACAGAATTTGTTCAGCTCGAGATCTACAGCGATGTAAATGACGAAGCGAACATCACCCTATACGATGTTTCAGGTCGTGCAATGCTCACGAAAGCGGTGACGCTCACTGAAGGCGAGAATGCCGTACGGATTGAAACAAATATGTTGTCAACCGGCATCTATTTCCTTGAAATCGCAACCGGAGAAAACGGTTCCGTGAAACAACGATTGATGATCGGGCATTGATAAAATTGAGTTGAAGAAAGAAGGGGCTGTCCGCAAGGATGGCCTCTTTTTTTGGCGGGGGCCAGGATCCTCAACCCCTGCAACGTCTTCCGTGGTTTTTAGACTCGAAGGGAATGGCTTCGCCGGTCCCCTGCCTGCCGGCAGGCAGGCTTCTTTACCGGATTGCAAATACAATCAGCAAAGGTCCAGGATCCTCAACCCCTGCAACGTCTTCCGTGGTTTTTAAACTCGAAGGGAATGGCTTCGCCGGTCCCATCTTTGCCGGATTGCAAATGAAAAAACCACGGAAGGCGAAGCCTTCCGTGGTTTTTGTTTTTAGAAATTTCGTCTCAAGCAAGCTTGGCCAAAATTTCTAAAAACAAAAACCGCAGCTTTCGCCGCGGTTTTTTTCATTTATCAGTGCACTCGAAGGGACTCGAACCCCCAACCAACAGAATCGGAATCTGTCATTCTATCCAATTGAACTACGAGTGCGTATACTAATATTTCTTTATTAGCCGTAAGCAATCTTCACGGCTCGCCGTGCAGTGTATTCCGCACAGCGAAATTCTACTGCACGGCGAAATTAACCAAATGTGGGCTTCGTCGGGTATTTTTTACCGTTCCTGAATAAAAATAGAGGAATGCGATGGTTGATTTATTGAATTCAATCCCCTTTAAAAGACAATGAGGACCGGAGTATAGCTCTGATCCTCATCTATCTACTAAATAAATCTAACCAACACTGTGTTCAAACAGTTTCTTGCACTTTGTAAGGGGAGTGTGTCTTTAAGTCGTTGGCTGACTTGGTTTTTCTAATTAGGGTAGGCAAATGTAGAAAGTCTCTTTCGTTTATTTGTCATAATTCAATCATTTTCAATTTAATTAAATTAAATACTTGAGGGTCAGTATTTTTAATGTTAGGGGTGAATCTAACTACTATGATATCGATTTAATTAAAATCTATCAGTTACTTAAAGAGAGGAGAGGCTGATTTTCAATCTGATCTATAAGGTAGTTTAATAGCATTATTCCTCAGATTTCTAAATTCCGAAAAGCCAATTATCTTTCCCGATATTCAAAACAGAGCTGGTAGTATAGTTAGATTCGTTGGCTACCTTCTGATTTCCTGATTTACCCATTTGCCAACTTGCCAATTGATGAACTCGGCAAAGTGTTAATTGTCAATTTATTGCGATATCATTTATTTCGTGCAATCTCCGTTTTAAAACCCTATCTTTGCAGCCCCAAAAACTGCTCAAAATGCTCTCAGTATCAAATCTTTCCCTGCGTTACGGTAAACGTGTGCTGTTCGATGAAGTGAATCTCAAATTTACACCCGGCAATTGCTATGGCGTGATCGGTGCGAACGGTGCCGGAAAATCTACCTTCCTCAAAATTATGAGTGGTGAAGTAGATCCAACTACCGGACAAGTGTCTATGAATCCGGGTGCACGGATGTCGGTGTTGAAGCAGAACCACTTTGAGTATGACGATAAAGGTGTGCTCGAAACGGTAATGATGGGCAACATGAAACTCATGGAGGTGATCCGTGAGAAAGATGCCGTATATGCGAAAGCAGATTTTACAGAGGAGGATGGTCACCGCGCAGCAGAACTTGAAGTGTTGTTTGCGGAGATGGATGGCTGGGATGCCGAGAGTAATGCGGCCAGTCTGCTGAGCGCGTTGGGTGTTACGGAAGATCTGCATCAGAAGAAGATGTCGGAAATTTCCGGTAAGGAAAAAGTGCGTGTGTTATTGGCACAGGCCCTCTACGGTAATCCGGATATTCTCCTCCTCGATGAGCCTACCAACGACCTCGACGTGGAAACCATTACCTGGCTGGAGAACTTCCTTGCTGATTTTCAGAATACGGTGATTGTTGTAAGCCACGACCGTCACTTCCTCGATTCTGTGTGTACGCACGTTGCAGATATCGACTTCGGAAAAATTCAATTGTACTCCGGTAACTATACCTTCTGGTATGAAATGAGCCAGCTGGCGTTGCGTCAGCGTTCGGATCAGAATAAGAAGATTGAAGATAAACGAAAAGAACTGCAGGAGTTCGTGGAGCGTTTCTCGGCGAATGCTTCGAAGAGTCGTCAAGCTACGAGTCGTAAAAAATTGCTGGAGAAACTGACAGTGGATGAGATCCCGCCTTCTACCCGTAAATATCCCGCCATCATCTTCAAGGCTGAACGCGATTGCGGTGATCAGCTGTTGAAAGTAGAACACCTTTCGAAAGTTTCCGATGAAGGGCAGATGTTGTTCAGCGATATTTCTTTCTCGATGGATAAGGGAGATAAAATTGCTATCATCTCCCGCGATCGCCGTGCAGTTACCGCCTTCTTTGAAATTATCACCAATCACGACACGGCTACTTCCGGTTCGTTTGAGTGGGGAACAACCATCACGCGTTCTTATCTTCCTAACGATAACTCCGAATTCTTCAAGGAGAAAATGAGTCTGATCGACTGGCTGCGTCAGTTTTCTAAGGAGAAAGAAGAAACGTTCGTGCGTGGTTTCCTCGGTAAGATGCTGTTCTCCGGCGAAGAGTCGCTGAAGATGTGTACCGTGCTTTCCGGAGGAGAAAAAGTGCGTTGCATGATTTCTCGTATGATGCTCACCAACGCAAACTGCCTCATCCTCGACGAGCCGACCAACCACCTCGATCTCGAATCCATCACGGCGTTTAATGAGGCCATGAAGGATTGGCGCCATATTGCTCTCTTCTCTTCTCATGACCATGCTTTCACCGATTCAGTAGCCAACCGCATCATCGAATTGACTCCCGGCGGCATCATCGATAAACGAATGACGTACGATGAGTTTCTGGTGGATGAAAGGGTGCAGGAAATGCGTGCCCAGTACTACCGCAACGAAGTGAACGCTTAGCTGCCTCTGAAGTCGCTGACTTCGATCAGTCTGTTTGCTGAAGAGGGCTGATTCCATTACATTCGTTGTTGTCAATGAATGTCAGATCTTGTTATTTGATGGCTTTCTTTCTGCTGATCTACTGTTTCAGCGAGGCCGGTTTTTATCCGCACAATTGTATTTCAGAAACAATCAATGGCCGTGATACACTCCGTGTGAAAGCCGGTATGCTGGTGATTCTGCGCGATAGTTTTTTTGTCGCACCGGCAGATACCGTGATCATTTCCGGTACTGAAAAGATTCGGTTGAGAAAGGATCCATATGCACATACGAAGGCATTTTATGATTCACTGGCTACCCATGTTGAACGCAGAAAACTGCTGACCCGTTTGTATAAGGTGTTTGTTCGGGATAATGCTCCCGTCAATACCACCCGAAAGAACAGCCGCACCAGAGAGGATGAATTAGCTGTTGCGAATGGTAAATTCATTCGTTCTCTGCGGACTTTTAACGTGCCGTTGCTGGACGGGGATGTGCGGGATACTGCATGGGTAGCGCGATCTCCGCTGAGCCGTTTGTTAAGTTTCCATCCGCAAACCAGCAAATCGCTGATTCTTACAAATGCATTGCCACAGGTAGGTGATTGTACCGATGGTGAATCCCTGGCCGATGCAGAACGATTGGTACGGGCCATGCCGGGTATCAGAGATGCCGAATTATATGTGCTGGAAACCGGGAGTTCAGATTCAGTCGATGTGGTGATTATTACACAGGATGTGTTTCCGTTAAAAGCAGCCATGGGCGTGAAAGCAACGGAACGAATGACGCTTTCACTGGCCGACAGGAATATTAACGGATATGCATTGGAGTTAGGAGCAGCTGCAACTTTTCAGTTTGAAAATGCGTCGGTCTCTGACTATCGGATGTTTTTGCGCAAAGCTAATGTATTGGGTAACTATGGCGATTTTAATGCGGAAGTTTCCAGAGAGCGAAGTCGTACCATGCAGTTTGTTTCATTTGACCGGCCTTTTCTTTCAGAGGATCTTCCTGATCTGGGTGGGTTCAGAATCGGCAATACAGGTGATGACTTGACCGCCGGTGCCGTCGCAACAGATTATCAGCGGATGCAGATAGGAGGCTGGTATGGAAGAGTGTTCAGCCGGAAGGATAACTGGAATGTAATTCCGACAGTATCAGTAGAAACTTATTCGTTTTCGAAGCGACCGGATGTGGATGTGGTTGACTTTTCATTACGCGACCGGCTGATCGTTCTTGGAAGTGTCAATGTGATGCGCCGGGAGTTCATTCGCACCGCGCTGGTTACAAAATTTGGCGTGTCGGAGTATTTTCCTGTGGGTGTCGGATTGCAGCTCACTGGAGGCAGAGTGGTGATGCGCGAAACCGGAAGAAATTATATGGCTGCAGGATTAACCTGGGCCAGATTCCAGTACGATGTTGGATTTCTTGGGTTGTCGGGAAACAGTTCTTTGTTTTTCCATGACGAAGATATTGAAGATATTTCGCTTCGACTGAGGATGGATTATTTTTCACCGTTGCTCAAATGGGGGCGTGTACGTTTCCGTCAGTTTGCAAATGTTCGTTATCAGTCGAATGAAAAGGTGGCTTATATGCCTGCTTTCACGCTCGATCAGGTAGGAGAGGATTCATCCGGAAAAACCCCGTTTACTCATCAGTATGTTGTTTATGGTCTTCAAACGATCTGGCATATGCCGTGGATGTTGTACGGCTTCCGGTTTTCTTTTTTTAATTCGTATGATTGCTACGACATGGTGTTGAATGACCGTCATTCATATGTGCCCGTTGTAGGTGTGGGAATTCGTGTGCAGAATGATTACCTGACCTATTCTGTGCTCTCTCTGCAGTTTCAATGGCAACCTCGGCAAAGCGAAATACGGGAATTTTTTAGTTTGCGTTTTACATCGGCTTTGCCACCGGTGTTCAGCGGTCTTGGAATCGGGAAGACATCATTGCCATACTGAAAATCACGATTCCTGCTCGCGGAAATATAAATCAGCTGCAAATTCAAGTTCGTTGTACCATTGTTCGCCGTACTTGCGGATCAGAGGTTCTCTTAAAAATTTATAAACAGGAACTTTCAATTTATCTCCAAGTTTGCAGGCTGCCTTGCAGATGTCCCAGCGATCATAATTCACCGCATCGTAGTTTTTTAATTTCTGGATGCGGATGGGATAGAGATGGCATGAGATAGGTTTTCTGAAACTTACCTTCCCTTCCAGATATGCTTTTTCTATTGCACACTTGGCAATGCCGTTTTCAAAAATGGTGTACGCACATTCACGGTACCCTTTGATGAGTGGAGTAACGAGATCTCCGTCTGAATCGCGTAGATACAATCCGTATTGAGCTATGCTTTCACGTCCCTCTTCCTGTAAGTAGTCTTTTACAACCGGCCAGACTGCTTCCAGCTCAGCAGTTTCCTCATCTTCCAAAGGAGCACCTGAATCTCCGGAAACACAACATTCGCCTTTGCACTTTTCAAGGTCGCAAACGAAGTTGTTGTCGAGAACGTCAAAGGATATCAGTGTGTTGCCGATCTGTAGCATTGCTGCAAAGATACAATTCCCCGTCGAATCAATAAAAAAGGGATCCTGCCGAAGCAAGACCCCTTTGTCTAAAACATGAAAAAACAATTACTCTTTTACCAATTTAATCACTGAGATGCCTTGAGCAGTTTCAACCTGAACGAGGTAGAGACCTTGTGGTAAATCCTGAATTTGTACCGAAATCATGGATTCTCCTTCTGGCAGTTCTGAAGTTGTCCGCTGCAAGAGGCGTCCTGAAAGATCCAGAAAACGGATGTCGGCCTGACCGGCAGTTTCCATACGCAGGTTCAGCTGAATGAGGTCTTGAGCAGGATTCGGATAAAGATCGCTGATGATTCCTGTGGATTCTGCAGCACGGATACAGTAAAGTACATTAATACCGGTCAGATACCTCGTTGCTCCTGTTCCGCAGCTGTTGGAAGCTCTTACGCTGATGGTTTTATTGAGGGCTGGAGTAGCGGGCATGGCAACCTGTATGGTTTTTGTGCCTTGCCCTGATTGAATGGTGAACCCGGCCGGAACGGTCCAGGTGTAAGTACTAACGCCAGGCATAGCCGCAACTTCATAGGTGGCTATTGATCCAGTGCATTGTGGGTTTACACCTGAGATAATTCCAGGTTGGCCGGGAACTGCTTTTATTGTCAGGCTACGGGTCGCTCCACTACCACATCCGTTTACAGCATTCACAGTAATCGCGCCGCTGACGAAGCTTCCGCTGAAGTCAACAATAATGGATGTGGATCCCTGTCCACCTGTAATAATTGCTCCTGCCGGTACTGACCACAGGTAGGAGGTAGCGCCTGCAACATTGGTACAGGTATATCCAACACCGCTGGCACCACATACACCATTTACAAGTCCGTTGATGGATGCCGGTGCTTTGAGGATGTTACGTGCAATGGTTTTCATCCGCTCTGGTCCGGTGCCGCATCCGTTGGAAGCACTAACGGTAATGGACCCACCCGTAAAGCTGTTGCTGTATTGTACGGTGATGATGTTGGTGCCTTGTCCGCCGGTGATGCTTGCTCCGGCCGGAACGGTCCAGTTGTAGGATGCGGCACGGGCTACAGCAGCTACGGAGTAGGTGGCTACATCACCGTCGCAGGCCAGCGCTGCTCCTGAAATTGAATTGGGTCGGACTGGAATACTGAGTTGTATGGAGATCGGAAGACAGCTGGCTGCACTGGTTCCGCAGGCTGCTGTATAATTTACGCAGATATCTCCACTGAGACCGCTATGAATGATAGAGAAGGGCCATCTTACCACCAGTGTATTAGTGCCCTGACCGCTTACAATGATGGTTCCATTTGGAACTGTCCAGTTGTATGAGTAGGCACCGGGAACTGCGGCTACGCTATAGGTAATTTGTTGTCCCGTAGGAGCGCAAAGTGCTGCCGGACCATTAATCGGACCTGGCGCACCGCAGCCTCCGCATCCTTCGTCAGTTGTTCCGTCGCAGTTATCGTCAATTCCGTTGCAAACTTCCGTTGCAGCCGGATATACTGCGCTATTGCTGTCGTTGCAGTCGTTGTTGTTGCTGACATAACCGGAAGGTGCACCATTACAGGATTGTGTAGTCGCAGCCGCATTGCCGTATGTGTCGCCATCTGAATCTGCATAATAAGTAGTGAAGGTCAGACCTTCATCCGTTGCACCGTTGCAGTTATCGTCGATGTTATTGCAGGTTTCTGAAGCAGCCGGATTAATAGTGCTGTTTCCGTCATTGCAATCACCATTGTTGGTTACTGCTCCGGGTACAGGTGTGCAGGAAGAAATTCCGGTAGCGGAAGAAGCACCGTAACCATCACCATCAGCATCAGTGTAAAAGGTCAGGAACGTGAGACCATCATCAGCAATACCATCACAATCATCGTCGATGTTGTTGCAGGTTTCTGTTGCAGACGGATGAATAGCGCTGTTTCCGTCATTGCAATCACCGTTGTTGGCAACGTAACCGGACGGAGCAACCGGTGTTTGAGTAGTGGTGCTGATGGCGGGATTTCCAAAGCTGTCTCCGTCAGCATCCGCAAACCAGGTGTATGTGTTGCAACCTTCATCGGTTGAACCATCACAATCGTCGTCAATACCGTTACAGTTTTCAGTAGCTCCGGGATTAATGGCTCCGTTGTTGTCGTCGCAGTCGGTTCCGTTGCTAACATAACCTGATGGCTGACTACATGCAGTTGTTGAGGTAGCAGCGTTTCCATAGCTATCGCCATCTGCATCTGCATACCATGTGGAGAAGGTGAGGCCGTCATCAGCACTTCCGTCGCAGTCGTCGTCAATACCATTGCATGTTTCAGCAGCAGCAGGATTGATCGCAGCGTTGTTGTCGTTGCAGTCGGTGTTATTGGATACATAGCCTGATGGTGCTCCGGTGCAGGTTACTTGTGAAGTGCCGGGATTACCATAACTGTCGCCGTCAGTATCGGCATACCAGGTCGCATTTGGCAGTGCGGTTACGGAAATGCTGTTTGAAAGGTGTGGACATCCGTCAAAGTCATAAGCGGTTACAGAGTATGTGCCTGTTGAAGTCGCGGCAATACTTCCTGTTGTCGCTCCTGTGCTCCAGAGGTAATTGTTATACGCGCCGGTAAGGTTTAAACCTACGCTGCCACCTTGACAAAAAGTAGTGGGACCTCCTGCTGTAATAACTGAAGCAACGGGATCGCAAGGCCAGTAGAAGCCGGTTAAAGTGTAGGCATTGTATTGAGCGCCGTAAACTCTGAGATAATATGTTCCGGCAGGTAATGATGCAAAAGCGATGGAGTATGTCCCGCCATAACCATTACCTCCGTAAATCTGATTGGACGCTGAGTTGTATAAATAAACGTAAACATAATTTGTGTTAACAAAGTTCACATCCAGCTTGAAACTGTCAGCACTTAGCATATTGATTTGCCAGAAATCCTCAAGGTCGGTACTGCCTCCGTTGTAGCGGTGACCGATATGTCCTGTTTTAATCGGATTGTTGTTTAGAAGGGTTGCAGTTGCGGTCGAATTGTTTGGTTCCGGGTCGTTGAGATATGGAGTAGGGGTAAATGTATTGGTAAGCGTATATCCGCAGAAATTATTATTACCACCGTAGAGCAGAACATAGTAAGTGCCTGCAGCCAATCCTGAATAACTACAGGTAATCCCCAATTGCGCATAGCCGCTGGCGCTTGCCAGTTGTGTTGTACCATCACTGTCAAGTAAGTACATGTATAAATAGTTGTTGGTGGTGTTGGAAACTGAAAGAGAAATATTTCCGTCACTGGTAGTGGTAATAACATAGTAATCATTATTGTCGTAGGAGCCACCATTGTACCGATGGGCAAGGTGTCCGTTAACAGTACTGTTAATGTTAAAGGACAGTGCGGTTGCCGGAACATCATTGGGCTCTGTGTCGTTGGTAAAGGAGGTTGGTGTAAGCGTCTTGGATAGTTCGTAGCCGGAGAAGTTGTTGTTTCCACCATAAACCCTGGCGTAGTAGGTCCCCGCTGCGAGTCCGTTGCTGCTAAAACTGATAGGGGAGCCGGCGTATCCACTGGTTGATCCCAGTACAGTTGTTCCGTCTGAATCTAACAGGTATAAGTAACAGTATGCATTGTTGTTGTTAACTAATGAAAAGAGGATGTCACCGTCAACGGGTGTCGTGAAGACGTAGTAATCGTCGTTATCGTAACCGCCACCGGTTTGTCGATACGCAATATGGCCGATGTCAGTAGCATTGTATGTTGTAGTTATTGCAGTGGCCGGTGTGTTGTTGGGTTCCGCATCATTGGCTAGTGGGTTGGCTGTATAGGAATTGGAAATAGTGTAGCCGGAGAAATTTCCCGGACCTGCAGTTACGCGAATGTAATAAGTGCCTGCAGCCAAACCGTTGGTCGTAAAGCTGATTCCTCCTTGTGCATAGCCACTGGTGGATCCTAGTACAGTTGATGTATCGGTATCGTAAAGATAGATATAGGTATAACCGTTTGTGTTATTGGATAGGTTGATGGTGATGTTGTAGTCGCCATTGGAATAGAAGGAAAAGAAATCATCTGTATCGTAGTTTGAATTATTATAACGATAGGCGATATGACCTGTGGAGCTGCTGTTTTGTGGAAAGGAAACGGCAGCATTGAAGGAATTGTTGTTGGCGCCATCGTTCACATAGGTGTTGGGGTCAAGTGTGACATTTAAACTATATGCTGAAAAAGAAGCAGCTTGAACACGCACGTAATAGGTTCCGTTGCCAAGGCCGTTAGATACGAAACTGATGACTGATTGAGCGTATCCACTGGTGCTTCCTAATAATGTAACACCATCTATATCGTAAAGGTAAATATATACGTAGCCATTGTTATCGTTTTGCAGACTTACAGTGATATTGCCATCTGCGCTGGTTGTATAAATATAGTAGTCATCGTTATCAGTGGAGCCACCGTTGTTGTAGAATTTTATATGTCCTTGTACCGGATTGTTGTTGGTAATGGTCAAGGCCTGAGCAGGAACATCGTTTGGTTCTGCATCGTTGGCATATCCTGCGTTGGTAAATGCAGATGAAACAGAATAGGATGTTACACTACTGGAATAAACCCTTACGTAGTATGTGCCTGCCGCAAGACCATCACGGCTAAAGCTAATGTTTGATTGGGCATATCCACTTGTGGATCCCAGAACGGTTCCCCCGTCACTATCCAGCAAATAAAGGTACATGTACTCATTCGATATATTGCTTACGCTGATCGTTAGTTTTCCATCTGCTGTTGTAATCACTTTGTAATAGTCATCCTGATCTGTAGGCGATAATGTTCCCGCCTGTGATCCTGTAGGGCTCAGTACATCTGTTGTTGTTGCAGCCGAGTTGTTGCCCGGTTCAACATCTGCTCTTAGCTGGCCGAAAAAGCCAACTAGAAACATCGATAAGAATAATAGTTTTTTCATGATGTTAGATTTTGGACAAAAGTCCCCTGATAATGCAAATACGGCAATACTGCATTTGGAGTATTTCGATGAAAGTTGTTCTGCGTCTCTATGATCTTAACAATAACACATATGCGTTATTTGAATTCAGCCTGATGTGACAGATGAACGTAATGGAAGTAAATCGTGGTTTTTTCGTTGGGTGAAAACCAGCGATTTATCTATATGGGTTCAACCACTGCAGGAATTCCTTGCTTGGGTAGGTGCGATTCACTATCTTTCAAGCATGAGAAAAGTCTTTATTGTCTTCTTCTTTTTACAGTGGTTGGTGCCCGGATGGCTCACCGCCCAAACGGTCAGAATTGATCGGGCCCGATCGGTAGTCTATAATTCTAATGGAAAGGATAAGTATAATGCGTTGATGCAATTGTTCGAGCAGCGTTATTCGATGCCAATAGATACACTAAGTGAGTATCTCGATATTGCCCGCAGCTTTTGCGGAGATACTGCTTCAATCGAAACAAAGTTGTTGTTCGGACATGTTCAGCTGATTGTGGATGGCCGATCGCAGTCGCCGGAGTCGATGATTCAAAGAATTGATAGTGTGTTGAAGTATATAGCAGATAATAAACTGGTAACAGATTTTGAAATTAAGTTTCGGCATTCTAAAGCCGGTTCACTGGTTCGGATCGGTAAGTATAAAGAAGGACTTGAAGGTTATTATGAGGTGCTGCGATTGGCGGAGAAAAGAAATAATCTGGAGTACGTTTGTGCATCCTGGAATGGTATCGGGTGGGTTCACATGGAGACAGGAAAGTATGAGGAGGCGATAACTTATTTCAGGAAAGTAATGGGGCAGTTGAATGATACCATGTATAATGGACGCCCCAATGTGATTTACAGTAACCTCGCATCCTGCTATTGTACAATAGGACAAAATGATTCAGCGCTGAAGTATATTCTGAAGGTGGAAAGGAATGTTCGTGCTGTGGAGAGTTTGCAGCTGCTGGCAAATGCACTGGCCATTAAATCGGATATCATGAAGGCGATGGGCCGTAATGATCTGGTGGTGTCATGCCTGCAGGAGATGGTGGAGATCCGGCGTAAAATCGGTGATGTGTTTTATATTATCTCTGATATGTTCGTGTTGGCTCAGTATTATGCGGAAACAGATCAGTGTTCGAAAGGGATAGCGGTCTGCAATGAAGCTCTGGGGTTAATAGATAAGTACAATATACGGGTAAAGGAAATGATTATCCGCGAAGCGCTCGCAATGAACTATAAAGCCTGCGGTGATTATAAAAGCTATTCAGATGAGTTGACATTGCTAATGAATCTGAAGGATTCAATAAATAAATCTGCGTCTGCTGATGCACTCGCAGAGATGGAAGCGAAATATGAATTGCAAAAGAAGGAGGAGCAAATAGAAAAGCAGGAGTTGATGTTATCAAAAAGAAATTATCTGGTAGTGGCTTCTGTCCTGTTACTGGTGATGGCTTTGCTGATTGGGATTCAGTATTTCAGATATTATAAACACCGCAGTTCTATTCAGGCACGCCTGGCGGTTAGCGAGGCACGCGAGGAGGAACGTACACGCATCGCCGCTGAGTTGCACGATAATATTGGTACGCAACTGGGGTTTATATCCAGGAAGATTGAAATCTGTAAAAACAGGCAAAGTCCGGCCCAGCCTTCTGACCAGTCGCTGCTGGAGGAGATAAGCAATGCTTCGCGCCGCACTATCAGTGATCTTCGTGAAACTATCTGGGCATTGAAAAAAGAACAGGTTGACTTTAGAGAACTTGCCGATCGTCTCAAACTACATGCGCGCCGTCAGTTTGAAGGGGTGAATGATGTAAAGGTGTATATTAAGGAGGAGCTGGCATCAGATGTGATTATTTCTCCTGTTGCATCACTCAATGTTTTCAGAATCATTCAGGAGGCATTGTATAATGCGGCGGTACATGCGGAAGCTTCTGAGGTTGATCTCGCATTTACTACTGATCATACAGGAAAATGGTTGATCCGGTTGCAGGATAATGGAAAAGGGTTTGATACGTCGAAAACGTATGAACAGCATTATGGTCTTGAAAATATGCGTCAGCGGGCGCTGGAGTCAGATCTGAATCTGGAAATCTCATCTGATAGCAAAGGGACGATTATACTCCTGACCGGGAAAGCCTGATGGTATAATAGCTCATATGTGTTATTGTTGTAACAGTAATAAGTAATCAATTTTGACAATTCAATTATGTTTATTCGGGTAGGCATCGTAGATGATAAACAACAGAACCGTTCTACACTCAAGGATGAATTGAGTGTGTCGGAGGGGCTGAGGATTGTGCTGGTCGCAAAGAATGGTTCCGATTTTCTGAATCAGATGAAAGATCTGGGAGAGCATGAACGACCGGAAGTGGTGCTGATGGATATTGAAATGCCTGAGATGGATGGGATATCAGCAGTCACAAAAGCAAAAGTTCTTTATCCGGATGTACATTTTCTTATGTTGACAATCTTCGATGACGAGGATAAAATTTTTGAGGCAATCCGCAGTGGTGCCAATGGATATCTGCTGAAAGATGAAAAAGCAGAAGTGATTGAGGATTATATCCGGCAGATTATCGATGTAGGTGGAGTTCCAATGAGCCCTTCCATTGCCCGAAAAGCGATGAATATGCTGGCCCGAAGCCGGCCAGAGGATTCAAAGCTGACGAATGAGGAGGAGTCTCTTTCTGATCGGGAGTTCGAAGTGCTGAATCTTCTTGTTCAGGGCCATGACTATAAAATTATTGCGGAAAAGTTGTTTCTAAGTGCCCATACGGTTCGAAAGCACATCGCCAACATCTACAGTAAGCTGCAGGTTACGTCCAAGGCACAGGCTATAAACCTTGCCCATAAGAAACGATGGTTTAATACTTGATATTATTTTGTAATTTAGGTGTCCCTTCGGGCATCTATGCGGCGGTTTATCTGGTTAGTTTTATTGGTGATGGTTTCTGGCTTTGTAAATGGTCAGAGTTCGCCTGTATTCCGGCATTTTACAACAGAGGATGGACTACCCGGATCACAGGTGTATCAGGTTATTTCAGATAAAAACGGGATCCTCTGGTTTGCAACTGATCATGGCCTGGTAAGTTATAACGGGTATGAGTTTAAAACATGGTCTACCAGTGAAGGCTTGCTGGATAATACCGTTTTTAAACTTCAGTTCGACCGGTATGGTGTTTTGTGGATGCAGACATTCTCCGGACAGTTGTTCTTTTTGAAGGGTCATAAAATTCTGCCTTACCGATTTAATCATGTGATTTTGCAAAAGTCGGCAAGGTCTATTCCACTGGGGTTTTTCGTTGATGATCAACAGAACGTATATTTTTCAAGTACCATACAGAAAGAACTGAAAATTGATTCCACCGGGCGTGTTTCAATGATTTGCCAATTCGGAAATATTGATAATGACGGATACGTAGTATTACATGAGATCAAAGAAGGTGTGTTTGTATCATCGTCGAATAATGCGATGCCGGTGTTTAACAATTTGTATTTGCTCTATACCTCACCACAGGGTGAAAGAGATACGTTGTTGGTACCGCATCAGGAGAATGGCAGATTAACTGCGGTGCGCCGTCGGAACGGTGATTTGCTTGTTGCAATTGGTTACTATATCTATAAATATGATCATGGGCGACTTGTGGAATGCGGAAAGACAAATTCGTTGTCGAACCATATATTCGAATCACACGATAAAACCGTTTGGCTCTGCACCTTTAATGGACTCACCCAACTGAATGAGACGAATGGTTACTTTACCGGGGAGGTGTTTTTGCCTGAGGCTTTTATCTCCTGGGTGAATGAAGATTTTGAAGGTACATTGTGGGCAACCTCTATCAATCATGGGGTGTATTCACTTACCAATAATCAGGTTAAATATTTTTCGTTCGAGAAAACGCCGCAGCAGGAGCCATTTTCGTTATGCAAAGGAAAAAATGGAACGTTGGTTTCTTTTTGGAATGGGTATGTGATGCAGGTTTCAGATGATCGTCTTTCCTATTATTGGAAGTTTCCCGGTTCCGATTTTGTTAGCTCTTTGCTATACGATTTTAAAGGAGATCGTTTGTTCATTGCAAAAGCCGAACCGGGTTATCTTAAGGATGGAGCTTTTTATCCATTACAAAGTAGTCGCAACTTTGCACTGAAGGGCCGTCTGCTCGCAATTGGAAATGGGATCTACATAAATACAACGGCCACAGGACTCTATTGGTTTAATGCAAATGGTTTTATTAAGAAACGTATTCTTCCTTTCCGGTCAAATGATTTGTGTTATGGAAAAGATAGTGTAGTTGTATTCGCAGGGAGCGATGGTGTTTATCGGTTGGATGGACGGAATGATTCATTACAATGCATTTATCCGGAATTAAAGAATAAGCGTGTGCAGACATTGGCGTGGGCGGATAGCGTTATGGTAATGGCTGTTCGCGGTGAAGGTTTGTGGATTGAAAGTAATGGAAAGTGGTTTGTGCTGAATGAAGAGCGCGGCCTTACCAGTAATTTTATTAACCGGTTGATCATTGATAAGGGAAAATGCTGGTGTAGTTCATTCGATGGTATTTCCCGGTTTGATTTATCCGGGGTGGGTAATGGGTTTTTCAATATTGTAAATTATTCTAATATTAATTGTCTGCTCGAGAATGAGGTCAATGATATTTTAATCGCAGATGATACGATGTGGGTGGCTTCGAAGAATGCTATCTGTTTTTTTCCGGTTAGTCTTGATCCACGGATTAAACTGAAGCCACAGTTAATGATTTCTGGCGTAACTGTGAATAATAAGGTTGTCTCGGTGTTTCGTTCGATTGAACTTGAGTCGGATGAAAACAATATTTCTGTTTCCTTTCTCGGTGTTTCTCCATCCAGTAGTGGTGCTATTATGTATCGGTATCTCCTGATTTCCGACAGAGATACATTCGAGTCATTTACAACAAACCGGCAGGTTGATTTTCCTGCTTTAGGTGATGGTCGTTATACTTTTCAGGTGTTCGCAAAGAATGTGCATGGAATATGGACTGATTCACCGGTTTCATTTTCTTTTAAAGTGAAAGCTCCACTTTGGAAGCGGTGGTGGATTGTCGGTCTTGGATTAATAATCATCACTTCTTCAGTATATCTGTTGTTGCGTTTTCGGGTGCAGAAAGTGAGAAGGGAGCAGGAATGGAAGTCAGGACTCGAGCGCCAGTTACTGGTGTTGGAATCGAAAGCGCTTCGTTCGCAAATGAACCCGCACTTTATCTTTAATGTGATGAATTCAATTCAGGATTTTATTCTGAAGAATGATATGAAGTCAGCTCAGAAGTATCTTACGAAATTCGCGAGACTGGTGCGGATGATACTCGATAACTCCTTGCAGTCAGAGGTGCTGCTGGATGAAGAATTGAAGGCGATTCGTTTGTACGTTGAGTTGGAACAGCAACGCTTTAACAATAAGTTTGAGTTTGATTTTGAAATCGAAGAGGGATTGGAGGATAGTGGAATCCGTATTCCATCAATGCTGATTCAGCCGTTTCTCGAAAATGCGGTGAAGCATGGTATCAGTCATCTCGAAGGAAAGGGTTGTCTGCGACTTTCTGTGATAAAAAATGGGACTGATCTGATCATTGAAATAGAGGATAATGGTGTTGGACGGAAAGCTGCAGCAGAATGGAATGCATTACATCAGCAGGATCATCATAGTATGGGGTCTATGCTTACAGAAAAGCGCGTGGAAATTCTAAATACTACTTTGCATGCCGGTATTCGCCTCGAAGTGAAAGATCTGATTTCTGCCGGGGGTAAACCGTCTGGTACTCTGGTGCGTATGGTTTTTCCTGCACTTGCAGGAGATTGATTTCATAATTCCTGATTTTTTTTGTATTCTTGTTTTGAAATGGAAAAGCTCAGGGCGGTAATTGTGGATGATGAACAGAGCGGTCGCGATTCGTTGCGTCGGCTTCTGGAGGAAAACTGCCATGATGTAGAAGTGGTGGATCAGGCCGGGTCTGTTGATCAGGCTGTTGAAGCTATTCGCCTTCACAATCCGGACCTTGTTTTTCTCGATGTAGAGATGCCGCGGGGTAGCGGATTTGAATTGCTGAAGCGAATTGAACGTCCTTCTTTTAAAACCATCTTCGTCACTGCACATAACCACTATGCCATTAAGGCGATAAAATTTTCTGCAGCTGATTATTTGCTGAAACCGGTTGATGTAGATGAACTTATCGCCTCCATCGCACAAATCCGATCAAATGTTGGTGATTGGCCGGCACGTTATCAGAATCTTTCTGAAACCATCGATCACCAGAAGCTTAGCCGACTTGCTGTTCCGGTAAAGGATGGTTTTGTATTTATCTCTCCCGATGAGATTATCCGCCTTCAGGCGGATGGAAGCTATACGCATATTTATACTGCGAATGAAAAGTACACGGCTTCAAGGAATATTAAAGAGTATGAGGATATGTTGCAGGATCGTGGCTTTTTCAGAGCACATCATTCGCATCTCATCAATCTTTCGCATGTGCGTAATTTCAGCAGAAATGAAGGATATTCAGTGGTCATGAGCGATGGGTCTGTGGTAGAGGTGGCCCGAAGGAAAAAGGATCAGTTTTTACAATTGATGAATGCCTGACCCCTTGTCTTAGGGATGTTCCTTCCGCTGCCCCCCTATTTTCAAGGGTGTCCTTCTTCCCAATTATCAGGTTTTTCCTGCCACTTATGGCCTGTATCCCCCGCTGGTGAATTTCCTGAAATTATGTTCAGGATGTTTTTTTCATTTGATTCAGGAACGACTGTTCCCGGAGCAAATATGGGAAGAATGCAACCGGGAAAAACTCGCCGCTTTGGGTAGCATGCAGCAAAACTGCCTAATCTTTATCAAGATGAACATGGAACACATTTATGAATCTCTGAAAACAAGCCTTGTACGGGTTTTGTTCGCGATTTTATTGCTGACCGGTATTTCCAGGCCGCTATTTGGTCAGGGCCTTACGGTTACAATGGATCCGTTGAGTACCAGCGCCTGCTGTACGTTTAGCCAGCCCTGCAGCTGTTCTGCAGGTGTGAGTATTTCAGGCGGACTTGCTCCTTACCAGATCCTGGTGTTCGATCCTTCAAATGCCATCATCGGCACCACCCAAACGGTTACTGGTATTTGTCCGGGGGTGTACACGTTCCAGGTGAGAGATGCCAATAATGTGACTGTTACGGTTTCGGTTCCCGTCGGACTCAATTGCTGTACACTTACCTGTAAGGATACAGTGATCTGTTACAACCTTCCGGATAGTCTGGTAAAACCGCCAAAACCATTGTATTCAGGTCAGAGTGCCGGTTCCGGTACCGGTCCTAATCCGGGTACGGATCCTCCCTGTACGTATGATTCGATCTGGAACAATGCACCGAATGTTTATCCGATGGGTACCACGGTGGTAACCTGGTATGTGTTGAAAAATGGCTTTCTGGATTCCTGCTCGCAGAATATCGTTCGTAATCCTCCCTCGGCGTATAATATCAGTTTTACTACTTCGCCTCCTGTCGTAGCAGGAGTCATCAATATCTGCAATGGCCAAAGTATCACGTTTAATGATAATTCAACCGGTATTACCGGACTTCTCTGGAATTTCGGCAATGGTTATTATTCTACCAAAGCTACTCATACAGAGCCGGCATGGCATTACCCTCCCGGAACATACTATGATACATTGACAGTCTATGATGCTTGCGGCGTTGCTCACGATACTGCCTTTATGGTGGTGGTCGATTCTGCTTCCGGACCAGACATCTTCTGTATCTCGGTGGTTTGTCCGGGCGATACGGTGACTTACCATACGAGTGCAGTTTGTACAGGATATACCTGGACCGTTTCCGGAGGTGCGTTTTTATTCCCGCCTTCGTCAACGAGTGATTCCTGTGTGGTCGTTTGGGGCGCAGGGCCGGCTGGTACGATCACTTTAGCTGTCACTGGTTGTACTCCTCCGCTGAATTGTCCGAATCCTACTGTTAAAACAATCAATATTGTTCCGGCTACGATGCCGATTGCAGGCGATACAATTGTTTGTGCCGGTACGAAGAGTTGTTATGCTGTTGAATGTATTCCGGGGAATAATCATTCCTGGGAAGTTTTTCCGGCAAATGCAGGAACTGTTACGGGTCAGGGTACCTGCGAAATCTGTATCGAATGGGCTCCCGGGTTTTTCGGACCTGTAACAATTCAGTTGAATTACCAGAATGTGCTGACTGGTGCAGGCTGTAATTTACCCGGTGAATGTAAAGATCTCCATGGCTGTGGAGGTACTGCCACGATTACTGTAGATGTGCGCCCGATTTTTGGTATTTCCGGTCCTTCGAAAGTATGCCCGAATACAGTGAGCGCTCCGTTCAACGGAATGAATCTCACGAATAATACGATTGCTGCAGGTGTGAGCTGGAAACTGGTAACGCCCGCACCTTCTGTGTTGACTTTCGCAAATACAGCATTACTGAATGCCTATACCTGGAATGCCGGACCCGGAGTGTATGAACTAACGGCCTATGCCCCCGCAAATACGTATTGCACGGATTCGGCAAAGGTGAATGTAACGGTGGTGGATATGCTCATTCCCGGACCTGTCACCGGACCGGATACGGTTTGTGTGAATACCCCGACCGTGTTTTCCGTTGCGCCGAATATGACAGGCGTTTCTTACCTCTGGACAATCACCAACGGCACCATCACCGGGCCGTTGAATGGTTCATCGGTAACGGCTTCGTTTAATGCACCGGGCGGCACATTAACTGTAGTGCAATATCTCAGTGCAAGCCCTTCCTGTACCAGTCAGGTTTCATTGACAAAGAATGTCGCTACATGGCCCAATTTCCCATTGCCTGTAGTTTCTTCGAGTAGCCCAACGGTCTGCATGAACAGCACCGTAACATATTCAATTCCGACACCATTGCTGAGTAATGCCACCTATACCTGGTCGATTGTTCCTGCAACAGCCGGAAATATTCTTTCCGCCAACGGTGGTGATTCAATAGTGATCAAATGGATCAGCGCAGCAATTACTCCCATTTTTGTGAAGCTGAAAATTACCAGATGTTATAGTGATTCGGTGATGGTGCCCATTAACTTACTGCCCTTACCAACGGTTCCGAATATCTCTTACTTCCCGGCAAATCCCTGTGTAAATACAGTGGTGAATTTCTCTACGCTGAACCCCGGACCACTCTGGAACTGGAGTTTTGGAGATGCAGGAACATCGTCGTTACAGAATCCGTCTCATACCTATACTGTAGCCGGTAATTATAATGTGCAATTATATGTTACCAACGCATCCGGTTGTTCAGATACAGCAACAACGGCGATAACGGTGGAAGATGTACCTGTTGTTCCGGTTATCGCCGGACCTGATAGTGTATGTATCAATACACCGGGTAACTATAGTTTTTCGCAACCATTATTCCCCGGCGCATATTATTCATGGTCATTGTCAAATGCTCCTAAAGGTTTTATCACCAGCTCCGGAAATAATTTTGCAAATGTGAACTGGACTACGGCCGGAACGGATACAGTGAAGGTGCGCGTGCAAGCGAATTGTCTTGATACAACAATTAAATATGTAGTTGTTGTAAGTCCTTTGCCGACCCCCGGCATCTCCGTACTTTCTCCAGCTTGTCAGAATACCAATGTGTCATTTACTGGCACCGGCGGTGGTACTTATTCCTGGTCGTTCGTCGGAGGATCGCCTGGATTTTCTTCTATTGCCAATCCGGTTGTAAACTACGGTACTGCGGGTAGTTATAATGTGACCTTGTCAGTAGTCAGTGCAGCCGGCTGTGCTGCAAATACCAGCACTACCATGGTGATCAACCCCGAACCGAATGCATTGATTAACGGTCCGGCAACCCTTTGCTCCTTCCCCGGTAGTGTAACCATGAGCGCCGTTGCTCAGCCGGGTTATACTTTCTTGTGGACACCAACCGGCAGTACATCACCTTCTATTACTACCACCATCAGTTCGCTCACAACTTTCAGTTGTGTTGTGACGAATGCTTTTGGTTGTACTAAATTGTCAAATTCAATTACGGTGGATACATTGTCTTGTCCTCCGATTATAGATAGCTGTGCAGTGAATGACAGTATCGACTTTACGTTTACTCCGCCTATCTGTTTAACGCAGACCTATACAAAGATTTATTCCGGAACATTAACCGGATGGTCATTTGGTCCGGGAGGAAGTGCGGGTGCCGTAAGCCCGGTTTCTGCAACCTATCCCTTCCCCGGTAATTTCCCTGTGACAGTAACTGGTGTTGCCATCGGAACGTATCCGGATGGATCTGTTTGTACAAAGAATATTTCGAAGACAAGAATCGTAACCATTCCATTTGACCCCGACTTCGATTTTAAATATCAGTGTAATGGTTCAAATGTGATGCAGGTGCTGTTCACCAATAAGTCGAAGTACCTGGGATCAGCAGCAGCATACAACTGGACTTGGTACGATGTGACTTTTGCCACAACACTCTCCACTAATCCATTCCCGCCAGCTATAACACTTTCTGCAGGTACGCATGTGATAAACCTGAGTGTTTTTGATCCGGTAACCGGTGCTTCTTGTACCATCACGAAAACGATAAATGTACCTGTGCCGATTGTGGCTTCGTTTACGGTCTCATCACCGCTTTGCGTAGGAGCCCCCAATACATTTACCAATACTTCAGTACTACTCGCGAATCAATCGTCGATGCTGTTCAACAACGGCAACGGAGGAACTGCTACCAGCTCTCCGGCAAGTATGCCGTATGCAAGCTCCGGAAGTTTTGCGGCTACACTTTCCGTAACAGATATTTATGGCTGTACTTCGAATGCATCACAACCGGTGACTGTATTACCGGCTGGTTCGGGTTCAATTACTGTCGGTGCCCTGGCCTGCGATTCGGTTTCGCTTACAGCAAGCGGCCCAGGGCCATTTACCTGGAATGTGATCAGTCCGCCTCCTTTCCCTAATAACCCTGCTTATGTGAAAACAAGCGGTTATTACAGTGTAACGGGAATTGGCGTAAATGGCTGCCCATATACTGCAGGACCGGTTCTTGTTACGGTTAATAAATCGCCGCAGGTCACCATCACCGGTCAAACACAATATTGCCAGGGCGAGGCCTTGAATATTAAAACATCGGCAGCAGGAATAAACTATGCATGGATTCGTTTGCCATCTACTCCGGTTGGAACCAACTCTCCGAACCTGAGCATCATTGCTAATACTCCCGGTACGTTTACCTATCAGGTTACCGTGACGGCAGCAAATGGATGTACCGGTTCTGCAACATATACAATTACAGTGGATCCTGTTCCAGGCTCGGCGTCAATTGTCGCTGGCGGACCATTAACCTTCTGTCAGGGGGATAGTGTGAAACTGATGGTAAGCCCTCCGGGATTCACTTACCTCTGGTCGAAATCTCCTGCTCCGCAATTATCCTCTCCGGCCAATGCACAAACCAGTTACTGGGCCACGCAAAGCGGAACCTACTCTGTAATCGTTACCACTGCTAACGGTTGCGCCTATCCGGCAATAACACCGGTAGTGGTGACCGTGAACCCTGTGCCGCCGGCAAATATCACCGGTGATACCACGCTTTGTCAGGGAGAAACACTGACGCTCAATAGTACTCCGGTGGGAGGTGCTACCTATAGCTGGACAGGCCCCGGTGCTTCCGGAAATACGAATCCGTTTGTGAAAACCAATATGCAGCCGTCTAACTCAGGCTACTATGTGGTAACGGTGACCAATACGTTTGGATGTACTGCAATGGATTCTGTGGATGTTACTGTTTATCCGGGACCCGTTGCGCCGATCATCAACAGTAATCCCGGCGGAGTCCTCTGTGAGGGGCAACTGTTCAACCTGTTTGTGACGAATCCAACAGGAGGTCAAACGTATGGATGGAGTACCGGACAACTGGGCTTAAGCATTAATGCTGTTCTTCCCGGTGATTACTACGCAACGACTTCGAATGTATTCGGATGTACTGCTCAGTCAAATATCATTACCATACACCCCAAACCAGACTTGAGCTGTGTGCCTACCGGTTGTTATGAGTTCTGTACAGAATGTGATTCAGTCAACATTCCGGGACCTGCAGGATTGTTCAGTTATCAGTGGGAGATATTCAACGGTATTAATTTCGCTTTCTATTCCTCTAACCAGAACCTGACCGTATTGCCTCCGGGAGGTAAATTCAGATTGATAGGTGCTACCCAATGGGGTTGTGCAGATTCCACCGATACCCTTTCGGTTGATTTCATGAATTGTTGTCCGGCGCCCGATACAACAACTTGCGCTGACGCCTGCGTTGATTTCGATAATAATAATCTGAGCGGATGGCAACCTTATCCACCGGCTCCGAATGTAGGACTGAATGTGACCAATGTCGGATCTCAAAATGGACCTGCTGATTATTTCATTCAGGCATCTGACCTCACCGGGCCATCCTTCCTTGAAGGCAGCTTTAACCTGCTTGGTAAGTGGTGTTGTGGAGAATTCTGCTTCGACTATAAACTTATCGATGATGCGGTGGCTGGTTCACCAAATGTGAATCCGCAGTTTACCATCTTCAATGGAACTCTTGGTTTCAGGTTTACTGCAACCGCTTCGGTAAATGAAACATCACCCTGGCAGCGCTTCTGTGCTCCTGTTACAGATTGTGCTCCTCCTCCTGTTACTCCGTCAGGTACCTGGGCACCAATTGTCGGAACCACAGTGGCCGACTGGACTACCGTTTTGTCAAATGTGACGAACGTGGTGTTTAAAGTGGATTATACTGCAGGAGTAGGCGAGACATCCGGTTATGATAATGTTTGTATCCAATCCGGCCTGCCATCTGTTAGTGCAGGAAATGACACTACAGTTTGCGCAGGCTCCGTGATAACCCTGCATGCAGATAGTTGCAATGGAACGGCAACCTGGTATCAGATTTCTGGAGATTCACTCGTGTATGTTGGTAACGGTCCGATTGTAGATGTAACTCCTCAGCAGAATACCTGCTATGTGTTGATCTGTTGCAATGTTGGTGCGTGTTGCTGCGATACAGATACAGTTTGTGTAAATGTTAATCCGCTGCCGATATTAAAATGGACAACGGTTTATCCTTCGGTATGTCAGGGTTCGGCACCTGTTTTCCTCGATTCTTCGAATGTGATGGTTTGGGTGAATAATAACTGGGTGCCTGTATCGCAATTGAGCGGAAGCGGATTTTTCTCGGGTCCCTTCGTAACCGGAAATTATTTTAACCCGACTACAATAGGTACGTATACCATCTGCTACACCTGGACAGATTCGCTGGGTTGTACATCAACAGCGTGTAATACGATCAGCGTGCAGTTCTGCTGCGATACAACCTTCCAGATTAACGCCGGCGCAGATACGAGCATTTGTGCAGGTAGCGTGGTGACATTAACAGTTACTGGATGTACAGGAGCTCCGCAATGGTTTAAGATGACCGTAGCGGGTCCTGTTCCTGTTGGACAAGGCCCAATCTTCGATGCCTTCCCGCAACAATCGACTTGCTACATGGTTGTTTGCTGTGATCCGTTATATCCGGCCTGCTGCGATACAGATACAGTTTGTGTAAATGTTCTTCCACATCCGACGATAAGCTGGCCAACGGTATATCCGAATCTCTGCAACAACGGCGGACCAATTACCTTAAATCCAGCCGACATTCTCGTTACGATCAACAACGTTACGATACCAGTTACACAAGCAGGAGGCACAGGTTCCTTCAGCGGAACAGGCGTGAGTGGAAATATCTTCACACCACCCGGCATCGGTACCTGGACGATCTGTTATACCTGGACCGACTCGAGTGGATGTTCAGCAACAATATGCAATACATTTACTGTGGAGTTCTGTTGCGATACGACACTTCAAATCAATGCCGGAGCTGATACAACGATTTGTGCTGGCGGAGTTGCCGTTCTCACAGTGAGTGGCTGTACAGGATATCCGACGTGGTACAAGATAACGGCCACCGGAATGGTTCATGTAGGTCAGGGTCCGATATTCGACGCAGTACCACAAACGTCGACCTGCTATGCTGTGATCTGCTGTGACCCATTGTATCCTGCCTGCTGCGATACAGATACAGTTTGTGTAAATGTTCTTCCTCATCCGACACTGAGCTGGCCAACAATGTATCCGAATCTCTGCAACAACGGCGGACCAATTACCTTAAATCCAGCCGACATTCTCGTTACGATCAACAACGTTACGATACCGGTTACACAAGCAGGAGGAACAGGTTCCTTCAGCGGAACAGGCGTGAGTGGAAATATCTTCACTCCACCCGGCATCGGTACCTGGACGATCTGTTATACCTGGACCGACTCGAGTGGATGTTCAGCAACAGTATGCAATACAATTACTGTAGAGTTCTGCTGCGATACGACACTGCAGATTAACGCCGGCAACGATACGACCGTTTGTGAGGGTTCAATTGTTATTCTGAATGTAACAGGATGTGCCGGTACCCCTATATGGTACGCACTAGGTGTTGAAGGCCCGGTTCAGGTTGGCCAAGGTCCTGTACTCGACGTGTTCCCGCAACAATCGACTTGTTACATGGTTGTTTGCTGTGATCCGTTGTATCCGGCCTGTTGCGATACCGACACCGTTTGTGTAATCGTGAAACATCATCCAAATCTCACATGGCCGGTGCAGTATCAAACACTTTGCAACAATGGTGGTTCGATTACATTGAATCCTGCGGATATTAATGTTATCGTAAACAATGTTCCGATACCGGTTACTCAAACTGGTGGAACAGGATTCTTCAGTGGTCCCGGAGTCTCTGGAAACGTATTCACTCCTCCGGGAATCGGTACCTGGACAATCTGCTACAATTACACGGCACCGAATGGTTGTAGCGCAGTGATATGCAATACGATCAATGTAATATTCTGTTGCGATACGTCCTTCCAGATCAATGCCGGCAATGATACTTCGATTTGTCAGGGCGGATTTGTGGCGTTGAACGTAACAGGCTGCACGGGTACACCAACATGGTATGCACTCGGTATTGAAGGTCCGGTGCAAGTTGGTACAGGTGAGATACTCGACGTATTCCCACAACAAACAACATGCTATATGGTTGTTTGCTGTGATCCGTTGTATCCGCAGTGTTGTGACACGGATACGGTTTGTGTAACAGTGTATCCGCATCCGATTCTGAGCTGGCCATCGGTTTATACGGATATCTGTCATAACGGCGGACCGATGACATTGAACCCGAATGATATTTTCGTTGATGTCAATAATACCTGGGTGATGTCAGGATTTACCGGCGGAACAGGCTACTTCAGCGGTCCGGGTGTGTTCGGAAATACGTTCACGCCACCAGGTCCTGGAAGTTACGTGATAACGTTTACCTACACGAGTCCTAACGGTTGTGTAGCTACGATCACCAACTCGATTACCGTTGTTCATTGCTGCGATACAACCTTCCAGATCAATGCCGGCAATGATACTTCGATTTGTCAGGGCGGATTTGTGGCGTTGACTGTAACAGGCTGCACGGGTACACCGACATGGTATGCACTCGGTATTGAAGGTCCGGTGCAAGTTGGACAAGGACCTGTTCTGGATGTGTTCCCACAGCAATCGACTTGTTACATGGTGATTTGCTGCAACCCGCAATATCCGCAGTGTTGTGATACGGATACGGTTTGTGTAACAGTATATCCGCATCCGGTTCTGAGCTGGCCATCGGTTTATACGGATATCTGTCATAACGGCGGACCAATGACATTGAACCCGAATGATATTTTCGTTAATGTCAATAATACCTGGGTGATGTCAGGATTTACCGGCGGAACAGGCTACTTCAGTGGTCCGGGTGTGTTCGGAAATACGTTCACACCGCCCGGTCCTGGAAGTTATGTGATAACGTTTACCTACACGAGTCCTAACGGTTGTGTAGCTACGATCACCAATTCGATAACTGTTGTCCATTGCTGTGACACCTCCTTCCAGATCAATGCCGGCAACGACACTTCGATTTGTCAGGGCGGATTTGTGGCCTTGAACGTAACAGGCTGCACAGGAATACCAACATGGTATGCATTGG
>WBZP01000311.1_pt1 | contig 67538 bp, 63 predicted proteins | sample 5204301 | NCBI WGS metagenome assembly WBZP01 (sample SAMN12412401, study PRJNA552823) | activated sludge metagenome | isolation source: activated sludge from nitrification reactor of wastewater treatment plant... | place: USA: Pennsylvania | collected 2017 | reverse complement strand
TGCTGGAACGGCCAGCGAAACCGCAGTTGTGGGTCGCCGGGGGGATCGGCATCACGCCCTTTCTGGCCTGCCTGCGCAACGCCCGGGTCGAACACGCGACGCGGCTGCTCTACCTGTATCGCAGCGAGGCCGATGCAGCGTTCCGCGACGAACTGGAAACCTTGGCCGCGACCCATACCGGTTTCAGTCTGGAAGCCCGTGCGACCGGCGATGCCATCCCTGATCTGGCGGCGATTCTGCCCGGTGCCGACGAGTTGACCGGGCATGAATGCTACCTGTGCGGACCGCCGGGCTTGCTCGATGCCGTGGGACACGTTCTGCAATCGCGTGGCGTGCCGGCAGCGCAGATCCATTGCGAGCGGTTCGATTTCCGATGACGCGCAAACTGTTCATTTATTCGACCCTCGTCTTCTGGATCATGGTCGCCGGATTTGGCATGACGCAGGTTTTCTGGGCTCCGGATGATGCGGGTGTGGTTCAGGCCAGGGAGACGATCATCACCCCGGCCGAGCTGGCGGGACACGCCACCCCGGAAGATTGCTGGATGGCGATCCGCGGCGTGGTCCATGACGTCAGCGCCTACCTGCCCGAACATCCTTCCCGTCCGGATATCGTGCTGCCCTGGTGTGGCAAGGAGTCGACCGAGGCTTACGAGACGAAAATGAAAGGGCGTCCGCATACGCCTTATGCGGACGAACTGCTGGCAAAATACCGCATAGGAATGCTTGGCAAAGCTCCCTGATCATGAGTCAAGGCGAATCGCCGTTCCGTCGCTCGATTTCTCCTGCAACGCCCGGTATTGCCGGTCGAGGCTTGCGTCGGCTTCTTACCTTATTCTTGCTGTGGGCGGCTGGCTTGACCTGGACCGGCCCGGCTTTGGCTGGAAGTGCGAGCTGGATCGAACAGGGCAGTGATGGCGAAGCGCGCGTCCATCTCTACTTTTTCTGGTCGGAGACATGTCCGCATTGCCTCGAGGCCCACCCGTTTGTCGAGGCAATTCCTGTGGAACGTCCTTGGGTGAAACTGCATGCGCTGGAAGTCTCGCGCAATCGCGACAACGCCCGGCGCTTCGAGGCGATGGCAGAGGGCGTCGGTGAGCCTATTGAAGGCGTGCCGACGCTGTTCTTCTGTGGCCGGATGGAAGTTGGCTGGCAGGATGCCGCCACGACAGGAACAGCATTGCTGGCGGCTCTCGACGCCTGCCGTGCCGGCGGGAAGGTGCAGATGCAGACCGAGGCGGCGCCGATCGCATTGCCTTTCATAGGTGCGCTTGATCCGGCGACGCTGTCGCTGCCGATAATCACCGTGATCCTCGCCGGGCTCGATGCGTTCAATCCCTGCGCTTTCTTCGTCCTGCTGTTTCTGCTGAGCCTGCTGGCCCACCAGAGGGACCGCCGCCGCATGTTGCTGGTGGGCGGCATTTTCATCGCGACTTCCGGGCTGATGTACTTTGCCTTCATGGCCGCCTGGCTCAACGTCTTTCAACTGCTCGGTGCTCTGGGCGGGATCACGCTGGCGGCGGGGCTCCTGGCGGTCTTCGTCGGCGTGATCAACATCAAGGATTTCTTCGCATTCGAAAAAAGCATCACGCTGTCGATACCGGAAGCGGCCAAGCCCGGCATCTACCGACGGGCCCGGGGCGGCATCCTCCAGTCCGGGAATTCGCCCGCGATGCTCGGCGCCACGGTGTTTCTGGCCATCGTCGCCAATTTCTACGAACTGCTCTGCACCGCCGGTTTTCCGATGGATTACACGCGAATCCTGACGTTGACCGTGGCATCGCCCGGCGCCCGCTATGCCTGGCTGGCGCTCTACAATGCCATTTACATTGTGCCCTTGTTGCTGATCGTGCTGGCCTTCGTCGGCACGCTCTCGGCGCACAAGCTGAGCGAGCGCGAAGGGCGCTTGCTCAAGCTGATGTCCGGTGTAATGATGTTTCAGTTGGGTTTGGTGCTGACCTTTGTTCCGGCCTGGCTGAACGACCTGTGGGTGACGGCGGGACTGCTCGTCGGGGCTCTGGCCAGCACCGGGATCGCGTGGCATCTGACGCGGGGGGCAATTGATGAATGACTGTGCAGCACCCGCCTGTTATCAGGACACGGTTTTCAGCTGCCCGGTGGCCGAGGGGCCGGCGCTCGGCGTGATCCTCGAGGTCCAGGGGCCGGTGATCGACATCCTGTGCTCCCGCCTGCCACCCCTGCATCGCGCCATCTACGTCTGCCTTAACGGCGAACGCTATACCTTCGAGGTGCATCGCCATCTCGACGAGCAGCGGGTGCGGGCCATCGCCCTGCACCGGACCAGCGGCCTCAGGCGGCAGATGCCGGTGTTCGACAGTGGCGACGGCTTGCAGATTCCGGTGACGCCCGACTGTCTGGGTCGCCTGCTCGACATGTTCGGGCAGCCGCTCGATGGCGGTTTGCCCCTGGTTGCGGAATCCTTCCGCCCGATTGTCGCCCCACCGGTCCCCCTGTCGGAAGCGGCGGGCGCCGGCGACATCCTGCTGACGGGCATCAAGGTCATCGACCTCCTTTGCCCATTCGTGCGCGGCGGCAAGACCGGGCTGTTCGGCGGGGCCGGGGTGGGCAAGACGGTGCTCATCATGGAATTCATGAACGCCATCGTCCGGCTGCATCAGGGCGTCTCGGTCTTTGCCGGTGTCGGCGAACGCATCCGCGAGGGGCATGAACTCTGGCACGACATGCGGGACGCCGGCGTGATGCCGCGCACACTGATGGTTTTCGGCCAGATGGACGAGTCGCCCGGAGTCCGTTTCCGCATCGGTCTGGCAGCGCTGACCTACGCCGAATACCTGCGCGACACGGTGGCCAGGGAGGTCCTGTTCCTGATGGACAACGCCTTCCGCTTTGTCCAGGCGGGCAGCGAATTGTCGGGCTTGCTGGGCCGCATGCCGGCGACGGTCGGCTATCAGCCGACCCTGCTTTCCGAAGTGGCCGAGTTGCAGGAGCGCATCCTCTCGACCAGGACCGGAAACATCACGGCAGTCGAAGCCGTCTATGTCCCGGCCGACGACATGACCGATCCAGCGGTCGGGGCGATCCTGGCCCACCTTGATACCATGGTGATCCTTTCGCGCAATCAGGCGGCCAAGGGCATCTACCCCGCGGTCGACCCGCTGCTCTCGAGCAGCAGCGCCATGGACCGCAGCATCATCGGCGATCGTCACTACCGCGTCGCCCAGGCGGTCCGTGAAGCGCTCGCCCGCTACCGGGAACTCGAAGACATCATCGCCATGCTCGGGCTGGAAGCGCTCTCCGAGTCCGACCGGCGCATCGTGCATCGTGCCCGGCGGCTGGAGCGCTACCTGAGCCAGCCGTTCTTCGTGGTTGCCGAGCATACCGGCATCGCCGGCGTGTCGGTGCCGTTGGCCAGCACGCTGGGCGATTGCGAGGCCTTGCTGCGCGGCGACTACGACGCCCTGCCCGAGGAGGCCTGCTACATGCGCGGCAGAATGGCCGGTGGCGGAGGGCAGGCATGAGCCAGGGCTTCACCCTGCACCTGCAAAGCGCCGCCCGGTACGAGCTGATCGAAGCGGTGGCCAGTTTTGTCGGGCAGGATGCCAGCGGCGGGTTCGGCATTCAGCCGGGGCGAGCCGATTTCATGACCGTGCTCGACTACGGTCTGGCGCGCTTTCGCCTGGCCGAAGGCGGCTGGCAATACCTGGCTTGCCCGGGGGCGGTGCTGTCCTTTGCAGACAATCAGCTCTTCCTCAATACCCGGCGCTATCTTCGGGATGACGACTACGAGCGGGTTGCGAGCCTGCTGACCGGGCAACTGGCCGCAGAAGAACTGGCCCTGAAGGCGGTCAAGGACAATTTGCAGCGGCTGGAACAGGAGTTGTTCCGTCGCCTGCACCAACTCGACCGGTGGCCGGCATGAATGACGAAAAATGGCGCAACGAGGTGGGACGCGATGCCGCCAGGCTCCGGGTCGCCGAGCGCGAGCGCCGTTCGCTGCTCGCGCAGTCGGTTTATCTTGGTACCCTGTCGGCGATCTTCCTCGTGCCGTTGATCGGCGGCGCCTACCTGGGTCGCTGGCTGGATGGCTTGAGCGAGGGATATTCGGTGCGCTGGACCATCAACCTGATCATTCTCGGCCTGGCGTTCGGCGCGGTAAATGTCTACGTCTTCGTGCGGAAGTACTGGTAGTGGAAACGCTCAGCGTCCTTTTCAGCATCGGCCCCTTCGGCATCACCCGCACGGTCGTGACGACCTGGGGCATCATGCTGGTGCTCGGTCTGGGAAGCTGGCTGGGAACGCGGCGCCTTTCCGTGGACCAGCCGGGTTTGCTGCAGAGCGCCGTGGAAGGGGCCGTGCAGGCCGTTGAAGCGGCCATCGCGGTGGTCCTGCCCGAGCGTGCCGGACTGCTGCTTCCCTTCGTCGGCACCTTGTGGCTGTTCATCGCCGTGGCCAATCTGACCGGCCTCATCCCCGGCCTGCATGGTCCGACCGGCGATCTGTCCACCACCACCGCCCTGGCGATCCTGGTCTTCTTTTCAGTGCATTGGTACGGCATCCGCAGCGCCGGGCCTGGCCAGTACCTGCGCCACTACGTCGCCCCCAGCCCGATCCTGCTGCCCTTCCATCTGCTTGGCGAACTGTCGCGCACCCTGGCCCTTGCCGTGCGCCTGTTCGGCAACATCATGAGCCTGGAAATGGCCGCCCTGCTGGTCCTGTTGGTGGCCGGACTGCTCGTCCCGGTGCCGCTGCTGATGCTCCACGTCGTGGAAGCGCTGGTTCAGGCCTACATCTTCGGCATGCTCGCGCTGATTTACATCGCTGGCGGCATGCAGTCCCACGCTGCACAAGAATCCCCTGCTGAGCAAGAGAAAGGAAGCACAACATGAGCGACATGAACTGGTTTGTCCTGATTTCAACGGTGGCAGCGGCGCTGGCCATTGCACTGGGTGTGATGTTCCCGGCACTCGCCATGGGCAAGGCCATCGTCCAGGCCCTGGAATCGCTGGCCCGCCAGCCTGAGGCGGAAAAAGCCATTACCCGCACGCTGTTCATCGGCCTGGCGATGATCGAATCCCTGGCCATCTATGTTCTGGTGATCGTCCTGATCATCCTCTTCCGCAATCCGCTCCTCGAATACCTGCTCAAGTAGGGCCTGTCATGCAGATCGACTGGACCACCTTCGCCCTCGAGATCATCAATTTCCTGGTGCTGGTCTGGATACTGAAGCGCTTTCTCTACCGGCCGGTGCTGGATACCCTGGCGCGGCGCCGGGCCGGCGTCGAGCGCGTACTGGCGGAAGCGCGGGAGACCGAGGCCAGTGCGAGGGCGCTGCAAGACCAGTACGCAAGCCGGCTGGCTGACTGGGAAGAGGAAAAGGGCCGCGCGCGGGGACAATTGGACGCCGAGCTGACGGTGGAGCGATCGCGCCAGATGCAGGCTCTTGGCGAGACTCTGGCCGAAGAGCGGCAGCGCAATGCTGCGGTCGACGCCCATAAACAGCAGGAAATCGAGCGCGCCCACGAAATCAGCGCCATGGCCCAGGCCCAGCGGTTTACCGCAACCCTGCTGACGCGACTGGCCAGTCCGGCGATCGAAGCGCGCCTGGTAGACTTGCTGCTCGAGGATTGGGCGGGTCTGCCGGAATCACAATTCGCGGTCTTGCGTAGCGCAGGCGAAGCGGAGGGCGCCGGGGTTGTCGTGACCAGTGCCTTCGCCCTGGCTCCGGAACAGCAACGGCGCATTTCGGAAGCAGTGGCCGCCCGGCTGCAGCCGCCGCTTGCCGTGAGCTTCCGCGAAGACCCGCAACTGCTCTCGGGCCTGCGGCTCTCCCTCGGCCCCTGGCACCTGAACCTGAACTTCGCCGATGAGCTGGCCGGGTTTGCCGCGGCAGCGAATCATGTCGACCGATAGCCAATCGTTCTCGCCGCTATCGCGTCAGGCTGACTGGCTGGACAGCTTCGAATTCCGCCTGCGCCTGGCCGAGCAGGGCCGGGTGATTTCGGTCGGCGACGGCATCGCCTGGATCGAGGGCCTGCCCTCAGCGGCGATGGACGAAGTGTTGCGCTTCGAGGATGGCAGCCGCGGGTTGGTCTTTCACCTGGGTCGTGAGCGCATCGGTGCGATCCTGCTCAGTCAGGGCAGTGGGCAACAGGGGCTGACGGCGGGCACGGCAGCGTTCCTGAGCAGCCGGCATCTGGATATCGGTGTCGGCGACGGCTACCTCGGTCGCGTTATCGATCCGACGGGCCATCCCCTCGATGCCGGGCCACCGATTCAGACCACTGCCCGCCGGCCGTTGGAGCCTGCCTCACCGCCGATCATTGCGCGCGACTTCGTCGATCGTCCGCTGGTTGCCGGCAGCAAGATGGTCGATACGATGATTCCGATCGGCAAGGGACAGCGCCAGTTGATCATCGGTGATGCCGGCACGGGGAAAAGCGCGCTGGCCCTCGATGCGATCATCGCCCAGAAGGGCCGCGACGTCCTTTGCGTCTATGTCCTGATCAGCCAGAAGCGCTCGGCCGTCGTCGCCACCATCGACACGCTGCGCCGCACGGGCGCCCTGGCGTTCACCTGTGTCGTTGTCGCCGAGGCGACAGCCATGCCGGGTCTGAAATATCTCGCGCCTTTTGCCGGTTGTGCCCTGGCGGAAGGCTGGATGTGGGCGGGAAGAGATGTGCTGGTGGTCTACGACGATCTGACCACCCACGCCCGGGCCTACCGCGAACTTTCCCTGCTGCTGCGCCGGCCACCGGGGCGGGAAGCCTATCCAGGCGATATCTTCTTCCTCCACTCCCGCCTGCTCGAGCGTTCCACCTGTCTGGCGGCGGCGAGCGGTGGCGGCAGCATGACGGCGCTACCACTGGTCGAAACCGAACAGGGCGAGATCGCCGCCTATATCCCGACCAACCTGATCTCGATCACAGACGGCCAGGTCTATCTCGACCCGCGCCTCTTCGCCGCCGGCTTTCTGCCCGCCATCGACGTCACCCGCTCGGTTTCGCGCATCGGCGGCAAGGCTCAGCATCCGGCAATCAAGGGCGAGGCCGGCCGGATGAAGCTGGACTACCTGCAGTTTCAGGAGCTGGAGATCTTTACCCGCTTTGGCTCACGTCTGGAAGCCAGCGTCGAAGCAAAAATTCGGCGCGGCCGCCTGCTGCGCGACCTGCTCAAGCAGGATCGCCTCGCGCCGCTGGCTCCGGAGCAGCACATGGCCTGGCTGGTGGCCTACAACGAAGGCCTGTTCGACGGCCTCGACAGCGTGCAACTTGCCGAGAGCGTGGCGACCCTGTTCAAGGCGCTGGCCAGGCGGCCGCTGACTCTCGACGACCCGCGGGAAAGCTGGCTGGCGGCTGTCCGGCTCGCCCTCGAAGGCACAGGCGATGAGCCGGCGGCGTGAGCTTTCCCGGCGCCTGGCGTCGCTGACCGATATTGCCGGCATCATGTCGGCAATGAAGGGCCTGGCTCTGATGGAAACCCGCGTCCTCCAGGATTTTCTCGCCACCCAGCGGCGCATGGTCAGCAGCATCGAAGCCGCTGCCGCCCAGTTTCTTGCCTGGAACGGTGAACTCGCCATGACCCCGCCGGAGAGCGAACTCTGTATTCTCGTTGGCTCCGAGCAGGGTTTTTGCGGTGATTTCAACGAAGCCATACTGAAACGCCGGGAGAACCTCGGTGTCGCGAACCAGGCGACGGGAAACTGGCTTGTTATCGGGCATCGGCTGGCCAGTCGTATTGATTCCGCTCAGCCGCCAGCGCAATTGCCCGGAGCCAGCGTGGCGGACGAAGTGCCCACGGTATTGCTGCGGTTGACCCGCGAATTGAGCCATTTCCTGACTGCCAACGAGCCGCGCGGCACGGGCGTTTCCGTCCTTTACCACTGTGACGCGACCGGCGACATCCGCTTGCGCCGCCTGCTGCCCATGCGCGATCTGCCGCCCCCGGCCCGGCGGTCCTACCCCCCGGATTTCAACTTGCCAGCCGAGGAATTCCTCGCCGGGCTGACCCGGCATTACCTCTATGCCGTCCTCAACGAAGTGCTCTACAGCTCCCTGATGGCCGAAAACCGGCAGCGTCATTCCCACATGGACAGCGCCCTGAGCAAGCTGGACGAAGACCGTGCGCGCCTGCGCCTGGCCTACAATGCCCAGCGTCAGGAAGACATCACCGAGGAAATCGAGGTCATTCTGTTATCGGCCGGCATGTTGGAGCAGGAGCAGGACATGCCGAAACGAAAGACAGGCTGAACTTTCCGCATTCTTCCTGCTGGATCTGCGTCTTCATGGCCGCAGGACCACACATTCTCACCGAACTCACCAATGACCACTTCACCCATTGCAAAAGACGATGCACCCGGCGCCATCACCTGGCTGATCGGCCTGGCCGTCGCCAGCGCGCTCTGGTTTGCCGTCTACGGCCACCTGACCGAGTTTGCCGATGCGGTGATCGCCGCCCTCGGCCTCGCCCATGGCACGGCGATCGGCGAGGCGGTGCATTTCTTCTTCTACGACACGCCCAAGGTATTGCTGCTGTTGACCGGAATTGTCTTTCTGATGGGCATCATCCAGACCTTCTTCTCGCCGGAACGCACCCGGGCCATGCTCTCCGGCAAGCGGGTCGGCGTCGGCAATGTGCTGGCGGCCAGTCTTGGCGTCGTCACCCCGTTCTGTTCCTGCTCGGCGGTGCCGCTGTTCATCGGCTTCCTCTCGGCGGGCGTGCCGCTCGGCGTGACCTTCTCCTTCCTTATCTCGGCGCCGATGGTGAATGAGGTGGCGCTGGTGCTGCTCTTCGGCATGTTCGGCTGGAAGGTGGCGGCGCTTTACCTCGGACTGGGACTGGCCGTCGCCATCATCGCCGGTCTGGTGATCGGCAGGCTGAAGATGGAGCGCCACCTCGAAGACTGGGTGCAGGTCATCCTGGCCGGCGCGGCGCCGGAGTTCCAGGGCGAGCGCCTGACCTGGGTCGATCGCTTCCAGGCCGGCTGGCGTCACGTCAGGGAGATCGTTGGCAAGGTCTGGCCTTACATCTTTGCCGGGATCGCCATCGGTGCCGCCATCCACGGCTATGTGCCGGAAGATTTCATGGCGTCGATCATGGGCAAGGATGCGCCGTGGTGGTCGCTGCCGCTGGCCGTGCTGCTCGGGGTACCGATGTACACCAACGCGGCCGGCATCATCCCGGTTGTCGAGGCGTTGATCGGCAAGGGCGCCGCCCTCGGCACCGTGCTCGCCTTCATGATGAGCGTGATTGCGCTGTCGCTGCCGGAGATGATCATCCTGCGCAAGGTGCTGAAGATTCCGCTGATCGCCGCCTTCGCCGGCGTCGTAGCCTGCGGCATACTGCTCGTCGGCTATGTCTTCAATCTGGTGCTGTAACGCCGACACAATTTTCTCAACATGAGGAGGGATTCATGAAAGACATCAAGGTGCTCGGCACTGGTTGCGCCAACTGCCGCAATACCATCAAGCTGATCGAGGAAGTCGCGGCCGAAAAAGGGGTAAGCATTGCGCTATCCAAGGTGGAAGACCTGCCGCAAATCATGAAGTACGGCGTGATGTCGACACCCGGCGTGGTCGTCGATGGCAAGGTGGTGCACGCCGGCGGCGTTCCCGATCGTGCCAAGGTGGCCGGCTGGCTGTAGGCAAGGCCTAGCCGGCAAAACTCTCCGGCATCTGCAGGGCGACGACCTCGCCGCGCGCGGTGGCGACGCCCTCGGCATAAACGGTCGCTTCGACGACGACCTTGCGCCCCTTGATCTCCTTCACCCGTCCGCGAATTTCCAGCACCGGGCCGAGCGGCGTTGGTTTCAGATAGCTGACCTGCAGCGCGCCGGTAACGAAGCGGAAGGCCGGCAGGCTGTCCAGCGACCTGTTCTCGGTGCGGTACATCGCCGCTGCCGCCGTGCCGGTGCAATGGCAGTCGATCAGCGACGCGAGCAGGCCACCATAGACGAAGCCGGGAATCGCCGTGTGCTCCGCCCTGGGCTGGAAACGGGTGACGCTCTCATCGCCCTCCCAACGGGTCTTGATCTGGTGGCCATGCTCGTTCAGCCGGCCACAGCCGTGGCAATGGGCGACGTTCTCCGGGTAGAAGTCCTGAAAGGCTTGCATTTTGTCTCCCTGCTGTTCGTCTGCTGAGTGTGCTCCGTGGGTGCGGAAATCAGCGTTGTTTTGGAAACTTCTGGAATGGCTGCGTTCGACCCAAACGAGACGTTCGATCCTGCGTTGTCTCAATGGCCGGTAGCCGGGGCTGAACGGCCGGCCCGGCAAATCCCTCATTTATCAGAGAAATCCGCTTATGCCCCAACCTGTTATAGCGCACGTGCAACAGGGAGAGGTTCCCGGATTACGATCCATCTGGCCACCCGGTATGTGGCGACACTTTCGATAGCTAAATCTCCAAGTAAGAGTACTCCAGACACTGAACGGAGTGTTGGTCGAGCACGAAGCGGACATTCCGTTGCCTTGGGTTCTTCCGCTTCGTGCCTGCGTTTCGCTCAGTCTCGCGCCCCCTTCTGCTGCGATCCCTGTTCCAGGCGCTTGATGTCGGCGGGTGAAAGTTGCGGACGATTGACCTTGATGTTCAGCTTCCCGATCTTGCCGGTGAAGGCAAACGGCACCTGGTAGTCGCGGTCGTTCACCCCGGTGCCGGTGTCGGACCCGATATCGAAGGTTTCATCCCACTGGAGAATGAACGGAATCGTACGCTCCATCTTCAGGGTTGCCACGGTCTTGCCATCCACTGTGAGTGCCCCGGTACCACCTTGGGCGATGCCGCTCACGTTGTTGAAGGCCAGGGTACCAGCGCCGAGACCGTCGTACTTGAAATCGAACACCAGCGTATGCTTGCCTGGAGCGAGCGCCTCCGGTCCTTCCCAGCGAGGCCATTGCAAGCCGACAAGATTCCACGTAAAGACCGGCTTGCCTTTAAGCAGGTAAAAACCCCAGCCGCCAAAGCGACCGCCTTGAGTCATCAACATGCCCTCAGCGCCGCTGGCGGGCACCTCAATCGCGGCAGTCATGGTGTATGACGTGTTCAGGAGGTTCGGGGCGTCGCCCAGCGGAATGCCCGTGACAGGAACGGAGTAGTTGAACTCTGTCATGCCCGCAGTGATGCTTGGCCGCGGTGCAACGAAGCGCGACACCGCCGAAGCATCAAGCGGCAGAACCTGATATTTCTTGGCTTCCACCATGAACAGGTTTTGTAGCTCTTTCAGCTTTTTCGGGTTGGCTGCGGCCATATCCTGGTTCTGGGTCCAGTCCCTGCTCAGATCGAACAGCTCCCATTTGAAACCGCTGGCCGGATCCGGCATTGCCGAACCGCCAAGAACCCAAGGCGGACGCACCGGTATGGTGGTTGCCACCCAGCCCTCGTGATAGATCGCATGGACGCCCATCATTTCAAAATATTGCGTCTTGTGGGTGGACGGCTTTTTGGCACCCGCTGCGTCGAATGTGTAGGCTAGGCTCACGCCTTCAATCGGCTTTTGCTTTATGCCATTGACCACCTCGGGCGCCTTGATGCCGGTCGCTTCAAGAATCGTTGGAACGATGTCGATCACATGGTGGAACTGCGGGCGGATGCCACCGGTTTCCTTGATATGGCCAGGCCAGGAAATTGCCATGCCTTGACGGGTGCCGCCGAAGTACGCGGCGACCTGCTTGGTCCACTTGAACGGTGTCGTGAGCGCCCAGGACCACGGCACGGCAAAGTGCGGGAAGGTCTGTGCGCTGCCCCAGCTATCGTAGAAATTCTTCAGTTGTGCTTCGACGGGAATGTCAACACCATTGAATGAAGCAATTTCGTTCGGGGTGCCCAAGAGCGTGCCTTCGGAACTCGCACCGTTGTCGCCGCTGATGTAGATGATCAGCGTGTTGTCGAGTTTGCCAAGGTCTTCGACGGCCTGGATGACGCGGCCGATCTCGTAATCGGTGTAGGCGAGATAGGCAGCATAGACCTCCATCTGCCGGGCATACAGCTTCTTCTGGTCGGGCGTCAGCGAGTCCCATCTTGGCAGCTTTGCGCCACCGAATTCGGCCTGCCCATCAGGCCAGGGGGTGAGTTGGGCTTCGGCGGGAATCACGCCGAGTCGCTTCTGGTTGGCGAAGATTTCTTCGCGCAACTTCTCCCAACCCGTGTCGAACTTGCCCTTGAATTTCGCGATCCACTCGGGCGTCGGGTGATGCGGTGCATGAGTGCCACCGGGGACGTAGTAGACGAGGAACGGCTTGCTCGGCGCGATCGAGTTGAGCTGATTCATCCAGCCGATGGCGTCGTCAGCCATCGCCGTGGTCAGGTTCCACTTGGGATTATTGAGGTACGGATAGATCGCCGTCGTGTTGCGGAACAGGTTTGGCTGCCACTGGCTGGTGTCACCACCGACGAAGCCATAGAAGTACTCGAAGCCCATGCCGGTCGGCCACTGATCGAACGGCCCGGCCTGGCTGGCAACGAACGACGGTGTATTGTGGTTCTTGCCGAACCACGACGTCGCGTAGCCGTTTTCCTTGAGGATTTCGCCTATCGTGGCCACGTCTTTCGGAATGATGCTGTTGTAGCCGGGGAAGCTCACTCATACGGAGCCATTTTCCGCATTGGGAAAGACCGCTCGTGGCCGGACTGAGACAAGCGGAATTTCAGTGCTTGTCAAATACACGCCATAATTCCCCTGCGTTATGCCATCCTCACCGTTATCCTCGATTCCCAACCGCGTCGAAACGCTCCGCGTGCTTCGGCTGATGGGCGATTACGACCCGATCCTGATGCTGGTCGGCAGCGACGACGGTTATGGCACGCGGTGGACGCTCGGCGGGCAGCAGGTGCAGCCGGCGATTGCGCGCTATCTGATGGACGCGGGCTACGTTGCCGAGAACGGCAAGACGGAGTTTGGGGCGAGAACGCTGGCCTTGACGGCCGATGGAGGGGATTTCCGGCGGCGCGGCATGGCTTGGTGGGCCAGCTTGAGCGTTTTCGAGAAACTGAAGGTCACGGTCTTCGGTTGAGTCGCCACGCCGGCTGGCTGGTTCGAGTTCAAGCGCAGTAGTGACGCCGTGTCCTTGCCGGCCAGCCTGGCACCATCGGGGTGTTTGGCCGCTGGCCGATGGTTGCGGTCAACCGCCATGAAGTGCCCGATTTGCGTGCAACGTCGCGGGAGGCTAGTGGATTGCCCGGTCCGATGACGGCCGGCGGCAATGTGTCACGATCAAACGGAAGTGTGAATGCCTCGGTTGCGCGCGCGGGGCAGGCGTAAAGGGTTGGGGACGCGGTGCCGGACGTGGCACACTGGCAGCGTGTCCCGCCCCGGCCCGCAGTGCCTCGGCGGAGCGTGCCACGCAGAACGACATCGACATCACCGATCGCAGGCAATCATGACAGTCCGCAACCTCGAATTCCTCTTTCGCCCCGCTTCGGTGGCGGTGGTCGCCGAACCTGAAGAGCCGAGCCGTTACGCCGAGGTCGTACTGGCCAATCTCGCGGCCGGCGGATTCAAAGGTCCGGTCGTTTCGGTCAGCGCAAGAAAGCGCTCGCTATTCTTCATGGGCAACGATGTGCGCGTCGGCGAACTCGACTTGGTGCCTGATCTGGCGATCATCTGCGCTTCACTGGACCGGGTGCCGTCGATCATCGAGCAGCTTGGCGTTCGCGGGACACGCGCGGTGATTGTCGGGCCGTGGATGTGGCACAAGATGCGCAGTGGCGCGATAGCGAAGGCGGGCAAGGCGATCCTCAAGGCGGCCCGGCCGCATCTGATGCGCATTTTGGGGCCGGGAAGCGGCGGTCTCGTCGTGCCCGCCAGAGGTCTTAACGCCAGCGCTGCCCCGGTCCCGGTCGCGGCGGGCAAGATTGCCCTGGTCGCGCAGTCAACGGCCGTGACGGCGGCGGTCCTCGATCGTGCCGCGAGCAAGGGAATCGGTTTTTCGACGGTGCTGCACCTGGGTGCCGGCCTTGATGTCGATCTTGCCGATGTCCTCGACTGGCTGGCTGCCGACCCCGATACCAAATCGATCGTGGTTCAGTTCGACGCGATTGCCGCCGGGCGCAAGTTCATGTCGGCGGCGCGTGCCGCTGCGCGCAACAAGCCCGTGGTTACCATCCATGGCGATCCGGCGCACGGCAGGCGTCAGGGGGATGTGCCATTCTCCAGTGCCGACGTTTACGAAGCTGCCCTGAGTCGTGCCGGCTGGGTGCATATCGACACGCTCGGGGATCTGTTCGAAGCCATCGAGGGGATGGCGCGGGTACGTCCGTTGCGCGGCGAGAGTCTGACCATCCTGGCCAACGGTCATGGCCTGGGACGGATTGCCTGCGACACCCTGTTGCGTTCTGGCGGGCGGCTGGCGACGCTGTCGGCAGAAACCGCCAAGCGCCTTGAGGGACTGTTGCAGACCCGTTCAGCGCTCTCCAATCCACTGGCGCTGCCGGCGGACGTCACGGCGACAAGCTGGGGAACGGCGTTGACGACGCTGCTCGCCGACCGCAATACGGAGAACGTCCTGACCGTCTGTTCGCCGTCCCCGTTTGCCCCGAGCGCCGAGGTTGCTGCCGGGATCTGCAAGGCGTCCCGGGAAACCGAGCACAACGTCTTCACCTGCTGGGTCGGCGGTGTGGCGATGCTTGAGGCGCAAAGGATAGCGGCGGCGCAAGGCGTGTTGAGCCATGAGTCGCCGGAGAAGGCGATCGCGGTCTTTCTCGGTGCCGTCAATTACCGGCGCAATCGCGAGTTGCTGACGCAGATGCCGCCGTCGCTTGCCGAAGGCTTCTCGCCCGATGCCGAAGCGGCCCGCAGCGCGCTCCGCGAAGCGACTGTTGCTGGTGCGCGGACGCTGTCGGCACGCCAGGCAAGGCGCCTGTTGCAGGCCTACGGCCTGGCCGTTGGCGAGTATCCGTGGGTGGGCAGCATCGACAAGGCGATCGCCAGCGCCGATGGAATCGGCTATCCGGTCGATCTCTTTCTCGTGCTGGCCAATGGAACGGAGCTTTCAGAACGCGTGCCGGGACTCCGTTCGCCGGCAGAGATTGGCATCGCCGCGCGCGGTCTGCGCAGCCGTGCCCGGACAAGCCACCCTGGCGAGCGGGTCAGCGGTTACCGGCTGCGCCCGAGCGCGGCCCGCAGTGGCGCTCCCGCACTGCGTCTGGGGGTTGCCGACGATCCCGTATTCGGGCCGGTGATCTTCCTTGGTCCGGCATCGGTCACAAGCGTCCGCGAAGGCCGCCTAGTCGTCGCGCTGCCGCCGCTCAATCCGCTGCTGGCCGGTGATCTGGTGGCACGCAGCGGCTTCGCCGAGGGTCTCCCGGAAAACGATCGGCCGACGCTGCAGGCGGCAGCGAGCAATGCGCTGGTGCGTTTTTCGCAACTGCTCACGGATATCGATGAAGTGGCAGGCGTGGAACTTGGTCCGGTGCACGTCGAGGCGTCGGGCGTGGTCGTGCTGGGCGCACGCATCAGCATCGAGCAGCGGGAACGAAAAAAGGGCTTCCGCCGCTTCGCGATTCGTCCCTACCCGAAGGAACTGGAGCGGCAAGTGGATTGGGAGGGGCGCACGCTTCTGATCCGCCCGATTCGGCCCGAGGACGAGATCCTGCTCGGCGAACTGCTCAATTCTCTTACTCCCGAGGATTCCCGCATGCGTTTCTTCGATTCGACCAGGAGCCTGCCACGGACCCGCCTCGCCCGCTTTTCCCAGATCGACTACGATCGCGAAATGGCGCTGGTGGCCATCGAGCGCGGGAACGATGGGGTCGAGCAGGCGCTGGGCGAGGTTCGGGCCGTTGCCGATCCCGACAGCGCTTTCGCCGACTTTGCGATTGTTGTCGCCTCTGGAATCAAGGGCCGGGGACTCGGGCAGGTGTTGCTGCAGAGCCTGGTCAGCTACTGCCGTAACTGCGGCATCGGCGAGCTGCGCGGCGAAACGCTGGACGGCAACCTGCGCATGCAGCATCTTGCGCGGCGCCTCGGCTTCACGGTAACAACCGGAGCCGACCGCGGCACGATGGACCTTCGCCTTGCGTTGAATCCGCCCGCGAAGCGGTGACGAGTCCCTTGGATCACTGACGATGCCGACAGAAAAGTCGCCGCGTTCTCCAGGCTGAGGGTGCCGGTCGCCTGCCGACCCGCTTATTCGAGTTCGAGCACGCGCAACAGCGAGGCCGTGTCGTCGCGGCCCCAGCCCTGAGCCATCAGTGCGTTGAGCTGCTGGGCGACGGTTGCGGTCAACGGCATTGAAACCCCCACTTTGCGGGCTGCTTCGAGCACCAGCCCGAAATCCTTGTGATGCAGGCGGGCTTCGATACCGGCGGCGAAGTCGCGGCTGACCATGCGCGCGCCCATTACGTCGAGCACCCGACTGGCGGCCGAACCGCCGGCGAGCGCCTGTTTCACCTTTCCACAATCGACGCCGGAAGCCGCTGCGAGGCGCATGGCCTCCGCGGCGGCCTCGATTGCGGCGACCATGATCATCTGGTTGCAGGCCTTGGCCACCTGCCCGGCGCCGCCGGGGCCGACATGGACGATGCGCTGGCCGAGGCATTCGAGCAGCGGGCGAACGCGTTCGAGCACTGCGCCATCGCCGCCGGCCATGATTGCCAGCGTGGCGTCGATGGCGCCCTGGGCGCCGCCGGAAACCGGTGCGTCGACCATGTCGATGCCTTTTTCACTGAGCCTGGCAGAGATATGGCGCGCAACATCGGGGGCGATGGTCGAGCAATCGACCAGCACGGAGCCCGGCACCATCCCTTCGCCAAGGCCATCCTTGCCGAGGGCGACGGCCTCGACATCGGCGCTCGAGTTGATGACGGTGAACACCACCTCGCAACAGCGCCCGAGTTCGGCCGCTGTGACAGCGACGGAGGCCGGCAACCCGGCAACGCTTTCCGGTCGCCGCGCCCAGACGAACAGTTCATGCCCGGCGCGCTGCAGGTGCAGCGCCATCGGGCGCCCCATGGTCCCCAGCCCGATGAAGCCGACCTTCATTCCTGGCCGGAAAGCTTTTCGAGCAGTTTGAGCACGGCGATCGAGTCTTCCTCGCCCATACCGGAGCCGACCATGGCGTTGAACATCTGCGCGGTGGCCGCCGAGCCGGGCAGGCAGAGGCCGAGTTCGTGTGCGGTCTGCATGACGATGTTGAGGTCCTTCTCGTGCATCCAGCTCTTGAAACCCGGCTTGAAGTTGCGGTCGAGCATGCGCTGGCCGTGGTTCTCGAGGATCTTCGAGTAGGCGAAGCCGCCGAGCAGCGCCTCGCGCACCTTGCTGCGGTCGACCCCGTTTTTTGCCGCAAAAGCAAAGGCCTCGGCGACCGCCAGCACGCCCATGCCGGTGACGATCTGGTTGGCCGCCTTGGCCACCTGGCCGGCGCCGGAAGCGCCGACATGCACGATGTTCTTGCCCATGCATTCGAAGGCGGGCAGGGCTTTGGCAAAACCTGTATCAGAACCGCCGGCCATGATCGACAGCGTGCCGGCGATGGCGCCGACCTCGCCGCCCGACACCGGGGCATCGATGAAATCGACTCCGGCGGCAGCGAGATCGATGCCGATCTGGCGCGCGGCGGCGGGGGCAATGGTGCTCATGTCGACGGCGACGAGGCCGGGTGCCGCGCCTTGCGCGACGCCGCGCATCACTTCGGCGACATCCGGCGCATCGGCGACCATCGAGATCACCAGTTCGTTGCCGCGGGATGCTTCGGCCGGGCTGGCGGCGCCCTGTGCGCCGGCTTCGAGCAGCGTCCGCATCGATTCGGCGCGGCGCGCCCAGACGGTGATGGCATGGCCGCCCTTGACGAGATTGAGCGCCATCGGGCGCCCCATGATGCCGAGGCCGATAAAGGCAATTTTCATGCTGGTCTCCATGAGGTTGAAGCGCCGATTCTAGCCGAAGCGGCCGCTGCCGAGAGTTCTTGCCGGCCGGAACAAGGTTCGTGATTGTGCCGGGAGAGCGGCCGATCACCCGGCCTGGGCTGTCATTCGAGTCGCGAGTGTCTGCCTGATCGTTCTCCGTGCGGGTTGATCCGTCAAGCCAGCGTTGGTCTGATGTCTTCTTGGAGGATGCGCTGGTCGCATCAAAAGCGTAAGATCCGCGGTTGAGCTTGCACGGTGAGTCCGAGAGTTTCACCGAGGGTCCAGGGGGGGTCATGCCAGCATCAGCAGTCAATTCGAGTGGTTTTTCGGCACGGCGCTTTCGTTGCAGGTATGTTGTCGCGCTTTCGTTGATCGCGTTGCTGACACTGCTCTCCCAGTGGGTGATTCAGTCCTCCATTGCCGACCAGGAGCATGATTCAAGGATCGTCAACCTGGCTGGCCGTCAGCGAATGCTGAGCCAGAAGATTGCCAAGATCAGCTTCTACCTGGCAGGGGAGGAGAATCCTTCGTGGCGGAAGGAGTATCTCGCCAAACTGGAAGAGGCGCTGGCGCTATGGGAGCGCTCTCACGCCGGTTTGCAGCACGGTGATGCGGATCTCGGTCTTCCAGGGCAGAACAGTACAGAGGTGGTGACGCTCTTCCGGTCCATCGAGTCCGCGCATCTTGCCATGGTCGCTGCCGCGAGACACATACTTTCGGCGCCCGATGACATGGCCGGTCTCCAGCAGGCGGCGCAGCGGATCAGGGATGCCGAGCCGAGCTTTCTCGCCGGGATGGATGAAATTGTGTTTCGCTTCGATGCTGAAGCGAAGTCGCGGGTCAAGTTCGTCAGGCACCTGGAAACGGGACTGACCGTCTTGATCCTGCTGGTGCTGGCGCTTGAAGCGCAATTCATCTTTGCGCCTGCCGTCCGTCGCCTGCGGCTGGACATGCGCACCTTGGAAGTCCACGATGCGGAAATGGAAACCCTGTTTTCAGCAAGCCCGACAGCCATGTTCCTCGTCGATGAAGCGGCCCTGACGATCATTCGTTGCAACAGGAAGGCCGAGCAACTTCTCGGCTGTGGTCCCGAATATCTCCAGCAACGGCCGTTCAGTGACTTGCTCGATTGCCGGCACGAGGTCAACAGACTTTTCCTGGACAAGATCCGTACCGGTGATGTCCTCGAGGACTATGAAGTAATCCTGATTGACTCCAAGAACGCCATCGTGGAAGCGCTGGCGTCGTCGAACCTGGTGAGTCTTGGCGCCCTTCGGGCGCTTGTGCTCGGTGTCACCAACATTGGCGAGCTGAAGAGAGCGCAGCAGACCCTTGAGTACTATGCGACCTTTGACGAAATGACCGGGCTGGTCAATCGGCGAAGCGGTTTGATGATGCTCGACAAGGCGGTGGAGCGCGCCAAGCGCGACGCCACGCCACTTGCCGTTTGTTACGCTGATCTTGACGGGCTCAAGAAAGCCAACGACAACTATGGCCACAAAGAGGGCGACTGGATGATCAGAACGGCGTCAACGGTGCTGACGGACTCGGTGCGCAAAGGCGACCTGGCGATCAGACTCGGGGGCGATGAATTCATGCTGGTGTTGCACGGATGCCCTGAGCCGGACGCGCGCATGCTGGTCGGGCGGATCGAGAAGCGGCTCGAGGAAATATCCGCTACCGCAGGCAAACCATTTGTCGTGGCGATGAGTTCCGGACTGGCCCTCTATGACCCGAGCCAGCACGCCGATGTTGCGGCGCTGATAGCAGAAGCTGACGGAAAGATGTACGAAGCAAAACGGGCAAGGAAGTCGGCGAGCTAGCAGTTCGCCATGCGTCTTGTGCCGCACAAACCTGCCTCAGGAACGCGCCTGGCGACCGGGCGAGTCAGTCGGCAGGGCGGCGCGCTGCATCGGCCCAGCAGTTGGGCGTTTCATAGAGACGGATGCGCTCCAGCTGCAGGTGGTTGCCGTAGGTGTCGCGGTAGACGGCGTTCAGGCGGTCAAAAGCGATACGGGCCAGATTCTCTGCCGTCGGCACGCGGTCGAGGAGAACCGTCTTGTGGCCGGAAAGGGAGTTGAGGAAATCAACAACGGCGGTATCGCCGGAAAAGGCAAGGAAGGCATGGTCCCAACCGTCGACCAGATGTTCCCGCGCCAGATGCTTGACCTGGGAGAAATCCATGACCATGCCGTTGGCCGCATCGCCGGCCTTGTCGATGATATTTCCCGACAAGGTGATCTCGATGACGTAGCGGTGGCCATGCAGGTGACGGCACTGGCTGCGGTGGTCGGGGATGCGGTGGCCCGCATCGAATTCGAGGCGGCGGGTAATCAGCATGGCGGATTCGTCTCTTGAGTGGTCGCGGATTATACAATGGGCGCATGCTGACGATCGAAGACCACCGCCGCGACAGTGCCGGACTGCGTCATGTCTATCCTGTGGTGTCGCGTCGTGCCGGTGGTGTTTCGGTGGGCATCAACCTCAATGTCAACAATGCCTGCAACTGGGCCTGCGTCTATTGCCAGGTCGAGAACCTGACTCGCGGCGGTCCCCCGCCGATCGATCTCGAAGTTCTCGAACGGGAACTGGCGGGCTTTCTTGAAGATGCGCTGACGGGCGATTTCATGTCGCGCGAGGTGCCTGCCGAGGACCGTCGTCTGGTAGACGTGGCATTTTCCGGGAATGGCGAACCGACCAGCGCCGCCGAATTTCCCGAGGCGGTCCTGCGGGTGGGGCGCATCCTGGAGCGGCACGGGCTGGCAGGCAAACTGCCGGTGCGCCTGATCACCAACGGCAGCCTGTTGTATCGCCAGGCAGTGCAGGATGGCATTGGTGCACTGGGTGAAATGGGCGGCGAAGTCTGGTTCAAGGTCGACCGCGGGACGACCGCCGAGGTCAAGGCGATCAATGGCGTCCCGATGGACGCGCAGCAGGTTCGCCGCAATCTGGCGCGATGCGCGGCGCTGGCCACGACCTGGGTTCAGACCTGCTGGTTCGCGGTGGACGGCGTGGCGCCTGATGCTGCCGCCCGCGAAGCCTATTGCGATCTGCTCGGACCGGTGGCAACCGGTCTTGCCGGGATCCACCTTTACGGACTGGCGCGGCCGTCGATGCAGGCAGATGCCCCGCGCCTGCAACGGCTGGGCGCGAATGAACTGGAGAGGTTCGCGGCGGAGATCCGGGAAAAAACGGGTCTCCTGGTTTCGGTATCGCCGTGATGGGCGCGTTGGCCCCGAAACGGACTCCGCCGAGCGCGACCGGCGGCCTTTTCAGACCCCCTTCTTGCCCTTGCCGTGTGCCGATTTCTTGAGTGACTTGTACATCTCGGGTTCCTTGGACTTGAGGTACTCGACGACATCCCAGTCATCCCGGGTGATAGAGGTGATGTCGATTCCTTCGACGTGCACCAGGCGCAACAGTTCGCGCACCGGTCTTGGCATGTTGCGGCCACTCTCGTAGCGGGAACCGCCGCTCTGGGTCACGCCAAGCGTCGACCAGAATTGTTGCTGATTGAGCCCGAGTTTGCGACGAATTTCCCGGGCATCAATTGCTTCCGGAGTTTTTACGTTTGCCATCATTAGATCTCCACTTCGTCAGCGTTCGCGAAATACCCAAGCATCCTGACGATCTATGCCTAAGGTCATACTGGGGATTATATTGGCCAATATGACATCGGACAAGTGCCAATGCCATAAAGTTTCCCCGCATTGAGCCGCGCACACCTGGCATGCAGTTTTCAGCCCCGGATTCTCAGGTGTCGGTGAAGTTGCCATTCCCAGTGCTTCCCCAAACCGGCGGGATGCACTAAGATCATTGGCCAGACAATCCAAACTTCCCGGAGAAACGTCATGCAGGTCAGGGAGATCATCAATCTCAAGGGCGGCACCCTGTTTACCGCAACGCCCAAGCAACTGCTTGGCGAAGCCATTGACGCCATGGCGGACTTCGATGTCGGTTCGCTGGTGGTCATGGAGTCCGGCAAGATGGCCGGCATGCTGACTTTCCGCGAAGTTCTGCAGGCGCTCAAGGCCCATCACTCCTGTCCGGTCGGCGTGACGGTCGGCGACGTCATGGTCCGGGATCCGGTCACCGTCTTTCCCGATATGGAGGTCGATGACCTGCGCCGGTTGATGATCGAAAGGCATTCGCGCTACCTGCCGGTCATGGATGGCGGCACGCTGATGGGGGTCATCTCCTTCCTCGATGTCGCCAAGGCCGTTCTCGAAGAGCAGAGCTTCGAGAACAAGATGCTCAAGAATTACATCAAGAACTGGCCTGAAGCGTCGCAGATCTGATCGCGGCAAACTGGCGACAAGAAAGGCGGCCGTGGCCGCCTTCTGCCTCTCCGGCTAACGACTGTCCCAGCCATAGTGTTTGCTGCGTTGCCAGCGGTTATCCGCCTGCTGCCGGGGATTGCTGGCAGGCTGGGTTGCCCTGCCGCGAGCTGGCGGCCTGATCGAGGGACCGCTTGCGGTCGACGGCTTCGCAGGGGTCTTTTTGCTTGACATGTTAAACTCCTGATTTAATTCTAGACTGACCTTTCCATGTCCGGCAATACATTCGGTACGTTGTTTGCTGTCACCTCCTTCGGCGAATCGCACGGCCCGGCAATCGGCTGCGTGGTCGATGGATGTCCACCTGGACTGGACTTGTGCGCCGCCGACATCCAGGCCGAACTGGATCGTCGCAAGCCGGGCACCTCCCGGCATGTGACGCAGCGCCGCGAGCCGGATGAGGTGGAGATTCTCTCCGGCGTCTTCAAAGGCAGGACCACCGGCACGCCGATTGCCTTGCTGATCCGCAATCAGGACCAGCGCAGCAAGGATTACGGCACCATCGCCGACACTTTCCGGCCCGGCCATGCCGACTACACCTACACCCAGAAATATGGTTTCCGTGACTATCGCGGCGGTGGCCGTTCCTCGGCGCGCGAAACTGCGGTTCGCGTGGCGGCCGGAGCGATTGCCCGCAAGTGGCTTCTGGAGCGCTATGGCGTCAATATTCGCGGCTGGATGAGCGCGCTGGGACCGATCGAGATTCCCTTCGTGGCGGCCGACGACATCGACGGCAACGCCTTTTTCGCGCCGAATGCGGCGCTCGTGCCGCAACTTGAGGCCTACATGGACGGCTTGCGCAAGTCACTGGATTCGGTCGGCGCCCGGATCACCGTGACCGCCTCCGGCGTCCCGCCAGGCTGGGGTGAGCCGGTTTACGACCGACTGGATGCCGAAATCGCTTACGCGATGATGGGTATCAATGCGGTCAAGGGCGTTGAGGTCGGCGCCGGCTTCGCCTCGGTTGCACAACGTGGTAGCGAGCACGGCGACGAAATGACCCCCCTGGGCTTCGTCACCAACAACGCCGGCGGCATTCTCGGTGGCATTTCGACCGGCCAGGAAATTGTTGTCAACATCGCGATCAAGCCGACCTCGTCGATTGCCCAACCGCGGCGCTCGATCGACGTTCACGGCACCGCGATCGCGGTGGCGACCGAGGGTCGGCACGATCCTTGTGTCGGCATCCGCGCGACGCCGATTGCCGAAGCCATGCTGGCGCTGGTGCTGATCGACCACGCCCTGCGTCATCGGGCGCAGTGTGCTGATGTCGTGGTCACCACACCGCGTATTCCGGGAAAAATCGCGTAAAATTCAAAGTTTGCCGCTGTTCAAGGCGGAAACGCCGCAAAGGGAGACCAACATGCACGTCGAACACCACGACCTTCACCACGAATTTCCTGATATGAACGATGCAATCAATGCGCTGAAGACCGGCAATGCGCATTTCGCGGTGCTGTTCCACAGCTACCATCGGCTTACCGGCAAGGTCGAGGACCTTGAAGAGCATGACATGCCGGTCGCCGATTTCACGCTTGAAGACATGAAGAAGCAACGCGTCAGGCTCAAGGACGAGTTGTACCATCTGTTGCTGGCCTACCGTGCCGGCCAGAGGTCGGTCAGCGCCTGATAGCACCTCTGGCCGCCGGTGCATCCGGTAAGATTGCCGGATGCACGCTCTGCCTTACTGGCGCCTTTCGGGTTATTACTTCTTCTACTTCGCCTTCATCGGCGCGTTTTCGCCCTATTTTGGGCTCTATCTCCAATCCCTGAGTTTTTCCGCGTGGGACATCGGCCTGCTGATGTCGCAGATGCAGTTGATGCGCCTGTTCGGGCCCAATCTCTGGGGCTGGCTGGCCGATCGCTACGGCCGGCGCGTGCCGATCATCCGTCTGGCGGCGGTGGCCGGGCTGGCCGGGTTCTCCGCTTTCTTCTGGCTCGACCGACTGGGCGGAATGCTGGTCGCGATGGCGGTTCTCGCCTTCTTCTGGAGCGCTGCCCAGCCGCTGGTCGAAACGCTGACCTTCGACCATCTGCGGGAGGAGCGCGGACGCTATAGCCGCATCCGGCTGTGGGGGTCGGTCGGCTTCATCGTTGCCGTGCTGGGTACCGGCGCCGTGCTCGATGTGGTTCCGCTCAACGGCGTGCTCTGGGTGTGCTGGGGAATTCTGGCCGGCATCGTCGTGTTCGCCGCAGTCGTGCCTGATGCGCCCGCGGTTCCGCATTCCCACGACAGTCCAGCGGTCGGCGACATCCTTCGCCAACCGCGGGTGCGGGCGCTGCTCGCCGCCTGTTTCGCCATGTCGGCAGCGCACGGCGCGCTCTATGTCTTCTATTCCATCCATCTGGCCGATCACGGTTACAGCAAGGCCGAGGTCGGTGCCTTGTGGTCGCTTGGGGTGCTGGCGGAGATCGTCGTCTTCATGTTGATGGCACGGCTGACACGGCGTTATTCGCTGCGCGTTCTGCTGCTGGCCAGCTTCGCCGCCGCCGTCTTGCGTTTTCTGCTGATCGGCTGGGGCGTGGAGTCGCTGGCGGTCATGGTCCTGGCGCAGGTGATGCACGGCCTGACTTTCGGCGCCTACCACGCATCGTCAATCGCCGCGATCAACCTGTGGTTCCCCGGTCGCGCGCAGGGGCGGGGGCAGGCGCTCTATTCGAGCATCTCGTTCGGCGCCGGTGGCCTGCTCGGCGGGCTGATCAGCGGCTGGACCTGGGATGGAATCGGCGCCGGGTGGACCTACACGCTGGCATCGGTCTTCGCCGCTGGCGGCTTCGCGCTGGTCTGGCGCTGGGTGCGCGCGGATGCTGCGGTCGACGTCCCCGGCGAGGCAAAAACCGCCGATCCTGTGCCATAATTAGACGCTTTACGGCTCAACATAAGCGTTTCATGGCGAAGACACTTTACGACAAGCTCTGGGAAAACCATGTCGTTCATGAAGAGGCGGACGGTACAGCGCTCCTCTATATCGACCGCCATCTGGTGCACGAGGTTACCAGCCCGCAGGCTTTCGAAGGACTTAAGCTGGCCGGGCGCAAGCCGTGGCGGGTCTCGTCGATCGTCGCCACGGCAGATCACAATACGCCGACCGATCACTGGGACGAAGGAATCAAGGATCCGGTCTCGCGTCAGCAGGTCGAGACCCTCGACGCCAACATCCGTGAAGTCGGCGCGCTGGCCTACTTTCCGTTCAAGGATCCGCGGCAAGGGATCGTCCATGTCGTCGGCCCCGAGATGGGCGCCACGCTTCCCGGCATGACGGTCGTCTGCGGCGACTCGCATACCTCGACGCACGGCGCCTTCGCCTGTCTGGCGCACGGTATCGGCACCTCGGAAGTCGAGCACGTGCTGGCCACGCAATGTCTGCTGCAGAAGAAGTCGAAGACCATGCTGATCACTGTCGACGGCAGGCTGGGCAAAGGCGTCACCGCCAAGGATGCGGCCCTGGCCATCATCGGCACCATCGGCACCGCCGGTGGCACCGGCTACGCGATCGAATTCGGCGGCAGTGCCGTTCGCGGCCTCTCGATGGAAGGGCGGATGACCCTGTGCAACATGGCCATCGAAGGCGGCGCCCGGATGGGCTTTGTCGCGGTCGACGACACCACGATCAACTATTTGAAGGGCCGTCCCTTCTCGCCGACCGGCGAAACCTGGGACAAGGCAGTAGCCTCCTGGCGGACGCTGCATTCCGACGCCGGCGCGCAGTTCGACCGCATCGTGACGCTGAAAGCCGAGGATATCCGTCCGCAGGTGACCTGGGGTACCTCGCCGGAAATGGTGGTTGCGGTGGACTCGCTCGTGCCAGACCCGGGGAAGGAGCGCGATCCGGTCAAACGCGAGGGCATGGAGCGTGCACTGCAGTACATGGGACTGAATCCGAACACGCCGATCAAGAACATCGCCATCGACAAGGTCTTCATCGGTTCCTGCACCAATTCGCGGATCGAGGACCTGCGCGAGGCGGCGTCGGTCTTGAAGGGGCGCCACGTGGCGGCCAATGTCAAGCTGGCGCTGGCCGTGCCGGGCTCCGGCCTGGTCAAGCGCCAGGCCGAAGCCGAGGGGCTGGACAAGGTGTTCGTCGCCGCCGGTTTCGAGTGGCGCGAGCCCGGCTGCTCGATGTGCCTGGCGATGAACGCCGACCGGCTGGAGCCGGGGGAGCGCTGCGCGTCGACCTCCAACCGTAATTTCGAGGGCCGCCAGGGTCCGGGCGGTCGCACGCATCTGGTCAGTCCGGCGATGGCCGCTGCCGCAGCGATTGCCGGCCGTTTCGCCGACGTGCGCGACATCCTGTAGGCCATGGTGTTCGTTCGCTCGTTGCTGATCGGTTTGCTGGCCATCGCATTTGCCGGCTGCAACACGGCTCAGGGAGTCAAGAAGGACGTCGCGATCGGCGCCGAGAAGACCGGCGAAGCGCTGCAGAAGAGCAGCGAGGCGGTGGCGAGTGCATTGAACAAGACGGGTGAAGCCGTGGGTGGCGCCCTCAAGAAGGGTGGCGAAGCCGTGCAGAAGAAGGTGGAGTAATGGAAAAATTCGTTCGCCTGGAAGGGCTGGTGGCGCCGCTCGACCGCAACAACGTCGATACCGATGCGATCATCCCGAAGCAGTTCCTCAAGTCGATCAAGCGTTCCGGCTTCGGCCCGAACGCCTTCGACGAATGGCGCTATATGGACGTCGGCCAGCCGGGGCAGGGCAATGCCGGCCGCCCGAAAAACCCGAATTTCGTGCTTAACCTGCCGCGTTACCAAGGGGCCGAGGTGCTGCTGACGCGCGCCAATTTCGGTTGCGGCAGTTCGCGTGAACACGCGCCCTGGGCGCTGCTCGACTTTGGATTCAAGGCGATCATCGCCGAGTCGTTCGCCGAAATCTTCTTCAATAATTGCTACAAGAACGGGATCGTGCCTGTCGTTCTGCCCGCCGGCGAAGTCGAGGCGTTGTTCCAGCAGGTCGAGTCGACACCGGGCTACAAGCTGGTGGTCGATCTGCCGGCGCAGGCCGTTCTTCGCCCGGATGGCTACGGCATTCCGTTTCAGATCGATGGCTTCCGCAAGGAGTGCCTGCTCAACGGCTGGGACGACATTGGCCTGACCCTGCGCCATGCCGCGAAGATCAGGGAATTCGAGGAAAAACGTCGCATCGACCAGCCCTGGCTGTTCGCGTGACAAGGAAAAGCGATGAAGATATGTGTGCTGCCGGGTGACGGCATCGGGCCCGAGATTACTGCCGAGGCAGTGCGCGTGCTCCGGGCGCTCGACCTCAACTTCGAAATGGAAGAGGCGCTGCTCGGCGGCACTGCGGTCGAGGCGACCGGCGAACCTTATCCGGACGCGACCCGGAAGCTGGCGCGCGCTGCCGATGCCGTGCTGCTCGGAGCGGTCGGTGGCCCGCAGTGGGACAGCCTGCCCCGCGAACAGCGGCCGGAGCGCGGCCTGCTTGGCATCCGCAAGGATCTGAACCTTTTTGCCAACCTGCGCCCAGCGATCCTCTACCCGGAACTGGCCAATGCCTCGACGCTGAAGCCGGAAGTGGTGGCCGGTCTGGACATCCTGATCGTCCGCGAACTGACCGGCGACATCTACTTCGGCCAGCCGCGCGGCGTACGCGAGGAAAACGGCGAACGCGTCGGCTTCAACACGATGGTCTACAGCGAGTCGGAAATCCGCCGCATCGGTCATGTCGCTTTCCAGGCGGCCCGGAAACGCAACAAGAAGTTGTGCTCGGTCGACAAGATGAACGTGCTCGAATGCACCCAGCTCTGGCGCGATGTGATGATTGAGGTGAGCAAGGATTACCCGGATGTCGAGCTTGGCCACATGCTGGTCGACAATGCCGCGATGCAACTGGTCAAGGCGCCGAAGCAGTTCGACGTGATGGTCACCGGCAACATGTTCGGCGACATCCTGTCCGACGAGGCTTCGATGCTGACCGGCTCGATCGGCATGCTTCCGTCGGCCTCGCTCGACGACAGGAACAAGGGCTTGTACGAGCCGTCGCACGGCTCGGCGCCGGACATCGCCGGCAAGGGGATCGCCAATCCGCTGGCGACCATCCTGTCGGCGGCGATGATGCTACGTTACACTTTCGGTCTTGAAGAGCCGGCACTTCGCGTTGAAAGCGCAGTCAAAAAGGTTCTGGCTCAAGGTTACCGCACGGGCGATATCTACGAGCGGGGCACCAACAGGGTCGGTACGAAGGAAATGGGCGACGCCGTGCTGGCGGCGCTGTAAAGCAGGTTTTTCTCGGAGAGTGAAGTCATGAAGAAGGTTGGTCTCGTAGGTTGGCGTGGAATGGTCGGTTCGGTGCTCATGCAGCGCATGGTTGAGGAGGGAGATTTCGCCCACATCGATCCGGTGTATTTCTCCACGTCCGCCGCCGGCGGCAAGGCACCGGTGTTCGCTGGCCAGCAGCCTGCGTTGCCCTTGCAGGATGCTGCCGCGGTCGACGCGCTGAAGCAGTGTGAAATCATCATCACCTGCCAGGGCGGCGACTACACCAAGGAAGTCTTCCCCAAGTTGCGCGCTGCCGGCTGGAACGGTCACTGGATCGACGCCGCCTCGGCGCTGCGCATGGCCGACGACGCCGTGATCATCCTCGACCCGGTCAACATGAACGTGATCAAGGATTCGCTGGCCAAGGGCGGCAGGAACTGGATCGGTGGCAACTGTACGGTTTCCCTGATGCTGATGGGACTCGGTGGCCTCTTCCAGAACGACCTCATCGAATGGGCTTCTTCGATGACCTACCAGGCGGCTTCCGGCGCCGGGGCGCAGAACATGCGCGAGCTGATTGCGCAGATGGGTGCAATCCACTCGTCGGTGGCCGATCTGCTGGCCGATCCGGCTTCCGCCATTCTCGACATCGACCGCAAGGTCGCCGAGACGATTCGTTCCGACGCTTTCCCGAAGAAGAACTTCCGCAATACACCGCTCGCCGGTTCGCTGATTCCGTGGATCGACGTGCCGGTCGAAGGTGGTCAGTCGAAGGAAGAGTGGAAAGGCGGCGCCGAGTGCAACAAGATCCTCGGCCGGCCGGCGTTCCGTTCGCCGGGTTCGATTCCGATCGATGGCCTGTGCGTGCGTATCGGCGCCATGCGCTGTCACTCGCAGGCGCTGACGATCAAGCTGAAGAAGGATGTGCCGCTCGACGAGATCAGGGACATGCTGGCGAAGGCCAACCAATGGGCCAAGGTCGTGCCGAACGACCGCGAGATGTCCGAGCGCGAACTGACCCCGGCCGCCGTCACCGGTACGCTGACTGTTCCGGTCGGCCGTCTGCACAAGATGGCGATGGGGCCGGAATATCTGGCGGCCTTTACCTGTGGCGACCAGCTGCTATGGGGCGCGGCCGAGCCGCTACGCCGTATGCTGCGCATCTTGCTCGAGGCCTGATAAGTACCTGCATCAAATCAAGACCGGGGCTGCGGCCCCGGTTTTTTCTGTGTTGGAATTATGCGAAAGGCGGGTATTTACAACCGGGATTAGCTTGATTTGCTAAGTACATGATGTTAATTTCAAAGTTCATATTTGACGCTTAGGGTGGTGGCGTGACCGACAATATCCGGACAAACTTCAAGAGACGTGCTGCAGCGGTTGCCGTGGCCTCCTGCCTTTCATTTGCACCCTGGTTGGTCGAGGCCGCAAGCTTGGGCAGGATCACGGTACTCTCGGGCCTCGGTCAGCCGCTACGTGCCGAGATCGAGATCAATGCATCGCGTGCCGAACTGAACGGCATGACGGCCCGACTCGCCGGGCAAGCGGCCTTCCGCGAGGCCAATATCGATTACTCGGGGGCGTTGGCCGATCTGCGTTTTTCAATCGACAAGCGCAGCAATGGTACCCCGGTGATCAAGGTCAGTTCTGGAAGACCGGTTAGCGAACCATTTCTGAACTTTCTGGTCGAGCTCAACTGGGCCTCCGGACCCGTGATTCGTGAATACACCTTCCTGCTCGATCCGCCCGAGGTCGCGGCGAGGGCTGCTGCCCGCCAGGCCGTGGCAGATGCCCGGGTGGTTGAGACCACTCGCGGCAGTGGCGCTGCGCCGACGACCGGAACGGGTTCCGAGGCGGCCAAATCGGCCATGGTGCCGCGCGCGCCAGCGCAGCCGAAGAAGGCTGAAGAGTCGGGGTCACGGGTTGTGCAATCAGGTGATACGCTGCGCAAGATAGCCGCCGAAACGAAATTTGAGGGTGTTTCTCTGGAGCAGATGCTGGTCGGCCTGTTCAACAAGAATCCGGCGGCGTTTTCCGGGGACAATATCAACCGCTTGAAGGCGGGAGCGATATTGAGCCTTCCGGATCAGGCTGCGGTCGCTGCGGTGTCCCCTGCAGAAGCACGGAAGTTTTATCAGGCGCAGGCTGAAGACTGGAACAGCTATCGCCAGAAGCTGGCTTCGGTGGCGGCCAAGGGCCAACCCTCGCAGGATGCCGCGACCCAGGCTTCAGCTGGAAAAATCATGGCGAAGGTTGAAGAGAAGCCTTCGGCAGCCGATCAAGCGAAGGACCAGGTCAAGGTTTCCAGAACGGAAATGGCGTCGAAGGGAGTGGTCGGCGGCAAGGCGGCAGCGTCTTCAGCTGCGGAAGCAGACCTTATCGCCAAGGACAAGTCGCTCACCGAGGCGCAGCAGAGGCTGGCGTTGCTCGAGAAGAATGTCATCGAACTCCAGAAACTGGTGGACATGAAGACCCAGCGTCTGGCAGAACTTCAGGAACAGGCTTCCGGCCACAAGGAAGAGGCGAAGCCGGTGGCGCCTGTTGAAGCGCAGAAGGCGATTGAGCCGCCGAAAGTGCCCGAGCAGGCGCCTGCAGTCCCCGCTGTCGAAGCGCCCAAGCCCATCGAAGAGGCGAAGCCGGTCGAGCCGCCCAAACCTGCGGAAATGAAGCCCGTTGAGCAGCCCGCCAAGGTGGCCGTTGCCCCACAGCCGGCGCCAGCAGAGGAATTCGACGCCCTGCCCTTGGTTGGTGGCGGCGGCATCATCGCGCTGCTGATCGGCTATTTCCTTGTTCGGCGGCGTCGCAGCGAATCGGCAGCCGAGTCCATCACTGCCGTTCCCGGCCCATCGAGCCTCGGACCGAGTTCCGTGTTCCGGGCGACCGGTGGCCAGAGCGTGGATACCGGAAACGTGCCGTTGCAGACCGGCGATTTCAGCCAGACCGGTCCGGGAACGATCGATACCGATGAGGTCGACCCGGTTGCCGAAGCCGACGTGTACATGGCCTATGGCAGGGATGCGCAGGCCGAGGAAATTCTGATCGAAGCTTTGCACAAGGACCCGCAACGTACCGCCATCCCCGCCAAACTGCTCGAAATCTACGCTGGCCGCAAGAGCGTGAAACAGTTCGATACGCTGGCCAGCGAACTTTATGCCCAGACCGGTGGAGTCGGTGCCGAATGGGAAAAAGTGGCCGCCATGGGGGCGACGCTTGATCCCGAAAATCCACTGTATCTCGGTGGCATGGGAACGGCGACGCCCGAGGCGTCTCCAGTCGCTGAAGAAAAATCTGCTGTGGTGCTTCCGGGCGCCGCAGGGCTGTTGGCAGCCGGTCTTGCCGAGATTGCCGTTGCAGTGCCGGAGTCGCCTGCCCCGGAGATCGCCGAGGAAGTTGTTGCCGAAGCTGCTCCCGAGACAGCGGTCGACGATGCGTTCGCGTCGTCGGTTGTTGCCGATGATGTGGACGCCTTTAACTTTGAATTGGGCGCGGCAGGGGAGTTGACGGAGGTGGCTCCAGCGCCCGCTGTGGAGGACTATTCCATGGCGGAGATCGAGGCTCTCGACTTCGATCTCGGCACATCTCCACAGGAGCCTCTCCCGACAACGGACGCTGATTCGCAGTTGGCGGCAACCGATGCGCTTGCGACGGGCGCCATCGATGGCGAGATGGATTTTTCTGCATCCTACATCGGCTTCGATGCGCCTGCCGGTCTGCAGGATGAGGCGGGCGGCAGCGGCATGCTTGATTTCGAACTGGGTGACGTCGCCTTCGACACCCAGACCGTGGTGAACCCTGGCGTGCTGGATGAAAGCCTGAACGATGAGGTGGGTACCGATACCGTGGTGAATTCCATGGGTCTGCTGGAATCGGATGAGGGCGCTCTTTCGGCTACCGATGTCATGGGCGGAGGGTCTGTTGACTTGCCAACCGAAGATGCCGAGTTCGACATCAAGCTCAGCGAGTCCGCTATCCTCGGGGAGCCGATGCCCGTTCCCGGGTTCAACCTTGGCTCGATCAACCTTGATCTGGCCGTCGATCCTTCGGATGCAACGCAGGTGGTTGGCGTTGGCGATGCCCTTTCCACCAGTGGAACGCACGACGGTGACGCGGGCGGCGAGGAAGTGAGCACCAAGCTGGCGCTGGCCAAGGCTTATGAGGAGATGGGTGATCTCGATGGGGCGCGTGAGCTTCTCGAGGAAGTCATTGCCGAAGGAGGCAGCAATCTGGCTGAGCAGGCTCGGCAGATCCTTGGTCGCATGCGCGGTTAGAATCCGGCCTTGCGATGGGTACATGGCCCCCGCGTGGGGCTGTGTGCATTTTGGGGGGGCGTATTCTTGCATCCTGCCGCAGCCTTGTTGGTCTGCCTGATTGCGATTGTTGTCATCCAGTTTCTCGGCTGGGCCGGGCTTGCATCGGCGTTTCCGGTAGCGCTGCTGGCTGCGCGCAGATCAATTCTTGCCTGGTGGAACCTGTTGCGCCGCATGCGCTGGTTACTGCTGAGCGTCTGGCTGATACTTGGCTACGGCGTGTCGGGCGATGCCGTGTTTGATCTGGGTTGGATGCCGACCCATCAAGGGGTTGTCGAGGCGACCCTGCATGTTGCGCGACTCGGGTTGATGCTAGGCTGCCTGGCGTCCCTGTTTGCCTTCCTCGGCAATCAAGGATTGCTGGTTGCCATGCGTTCGCTGTTGGGCCCGCTGGCGCGGCTTGGGCTGGCGACCGACCGACTCGTGGTCCGCCTTTCGCTGGTCATGGAGAATCTCCAGGTCGATTTGCCGAAAGATTGTTGGCGCTGCATGCTGGACGGGAGTGGTGAGGCGTCCGGTGGCCCTGAAACCCTGTGGATCGAGGCGCTACAGTGGCGCCTGAGCGACTATTTGATCTGCGTTGCTGCATTGGTGTTCTTCTGGATTGCGATTTCATTGGGATAAGCGGGTAATGGTCAACAGAATTGCCCTTGGCGTCGAGTATTGCGGAACCCCATTTCGTGGTTGGCAGAGCCAGGCACAGGGCGGCACGGTCCAGGATGCGCTGGAGTTTGCCCTCGGTGAGATCGCCGGCCAGCACGTGGGCGTAATCTGCGCCGGACGGACTGATGCCGGTGTGCACGCCAGCCATCAGGTCGTCCATTTCGATACAAAGGTCGAAAGGCCGCTGAGCGCCTGGGTGCGTGGCGTCAATTCGCATCTGCCAGATAGTGTCGCCGTGCGCTGGGCGCAACCGGTTAGCGAAGAATTTCATGCGCGCTTCAGCGCGCGCGGTCGGCGCTATCGCTATTTGCTGCTCAATCGTCCCCAGCGACCGGGGCTCTGGCAGGGGCGGGTCGGCTGGTATCATGGGGCGCTTGATCTGGCTCTCATGCAGGATGCCGCTGGCCGATTGCGCGGTGAGCACGATTTCTCGGCGTTTCGCGCCGCCGAATGTCAGGCCAAGACACCGGTCAAGATCCTGTCGCGTGCTGAAGTGCGACAACAGGGCTCGCTGATTATTCTCGACTTTGAGGCAAGCGCCTTTCTGCATCACATGGTACGCAATCTTGTCGGCACTCTGGTTCGGATTGGAAGGCGGGAGCGATCGCCGGGGTGGGTCGATGAATTGCTGCTGGCCCGTGATCGCAGGTTGGCCGCGCCCACATTTGCTGCTGATGGCCTTTATTTCCGGGGGCCGCTCTATGAAGCGCATTGGAGCCTGCCCGATCCGGAGGACGATTTCTTGGGTGGAGCGCTGAAGTGAGTACACGTATCAAGATCTGTGGCCTCACCCGCGAGGAGGATGTGGATGCGTCTGTTGCTGCAGGTGCCGACGCCATCGGTTTCGTCTTCTATCCGCAGAGCCCGCGTTACTTGTCACCGCGGCGCGCGGCGGAACTCGCCAGACGGGTTCCGCCATTCATCGATGTCGTCGGCCTGTTTGTGAACGAGGCGCCCGAATCGCTGCTGGCGGTTTGTGATGCCGTGCCGGTCAACCTGCTGCAGTTTCACGGTGACGAGGATGCAGCCTATTGCCGCCAGTTTAAGCGGCCTTATCTGCGGGCGGCGCGGGTCAGACCGGGTCTCGATCTGGTAGAATTCGCGCGCGCGTTTCCCGATGCGCGCGGGCTGTTGCTGGATGCCTTTGTCGAAGGTTACGGCGGTGGTGGCCATGTCTTCGACTGGTCACTGATCCCGCCGGAATTGCCAGGCTTTTTGGTGCTTTCCGGGGGGTTGACCGCAGCTAACGTCGGCGAAGCGATCGAACGTGTGCGGCCGGTTGCAGTCGACGTTTCTTCCGGTGTCGAAGCGGGCAAGGGCATCAAGGATCACTCGAAAATCGCTGCCTTCGTGGCGGCTGTACGGAACGCTGATGAATCACTATAACTTCCCCGACGCCAGGGGCCATTTCGGTCCCTACGGCGGTGTTTTCGTCGCCGAGACGCTGTTCGCGGCGCTCGACGAACTCAAGGCCGCCTATGCCGAAGCGCAGGCTGACCAGGCTTTTCGCGCCGAGTACGAATACGAGCTGAAACATTTCGTTGGGCGGCCTTCGCCGGTCTACCATGCCAAACGCTGGTCCGAAATGCTTGGTGGCGCGCAGATCTACCTCAAGCGCGAGGATCTGAACCATACCGGCGCCCACAAGGTGAACAACTGCATCGGCCAGGCCATGCTCGCCCGGCGCATGGGCAAGCCGCGCGTCATCGCCGAAACCGGCGCCGGCCAGCATGGCGTGGCGACGGCGACGGTGGCCGCCCGCTACGGCATGGACTGCGTGGTTTATATGGGCAGCGAGGACATCAAGCGCCAGGCAGCCAACGTCTACCGCATGAAGCTGCTTGGCGCCACGGTGGTACCGGTCGAGTCCGGCTCGAAGACGCTCAAGGATGCGCTCAACGAGGCGATGCGCGACTGGGTCACCAACATTCACAACACCTTCTACATCATCGGCACGGTGGCCGGTCCGCACCCGTATCCGATGCTGGTCCGCGATTTCCAGAAGGTCATCGGCGAGGAATGCCTCTGGCAGATGCCGGAAATGACCGGGCGCCAGCCGGATGCGGTGATCGCCTGCGTCGGCGGCGGTTCGAACGCCATGGGTATCTTCTATCCTTACATCGGCTTGCCGGAGGTGCGCCTGATCGGCGTCGAGGCCGCTGGCGAAGGCGTTGACACCGGTCGCCACGCCGCATCGCTGACCGCCGGCGTGCCGGGGGTGCTGCATGGCAACCGCACCTATCTGCTGCAGAACGAGGATGGCCAGATCATCGAGACGCATTCGGTTTCGGCCGGCCTCGACTACCCAGGCGTCGGTCCCGAGCACGCCTGGCTGAAAGATATCGGGCGCGCCGAGTATGTGGTTATCAAGGACGGCGAGGCGCTCGACGCCTTTCACACGCTGTGCCGGATCGAGGGCATCATCCCGGCGCTGGAATCCAGCCACGCCCTGGCTTACGCGGCCAAACTGGCGCCGACCATGAGCAAGGACAGAATACTGCTGGTCAACCTTTCCGGTCGGGGTGACAAGGACATGCACACCGTCGCCGAAAAATCCGGGATCATATTCTGATGTCGCGCATCAAATCCGCTTTCGATCGTCTGGCTGCCGAAGGCCGCAAGGCGCTGATACCGTTCATCACCGCCGGCGACCCCGATGCGGCATTGACCGTCCCGCTGATGCATGCCATGGTCGAAGCCGGCGCCGACGTCATCGAGCTGGGCATGCCGTTTTCCGACCCGATGGCCGATGGCCCGACCATCCAGCGTGCATCCGAGCGCGCACTGGCCAGGGGCATGAGCCTGAGGAACGTGCTCGAACTGGTCGTTGCCTTCCGTACCACCGACAAGAACACCCCGGTCGTCCTCATGGGATATGCCAATCCGATCGAGGCGATGGGGCTTGAGAAGTTCGCCGCCGCGGCCGCCCAGGCTGGCGTCGATGGCGTGCTGGTCGTCGATTACCCGCCGGAAGAGGCGGCCACCTTTGGGGCCGCGCTGAAGGCTCAGGGCATGGACCCCATTTTCCTGCTGGCCCCGACGTCGACTGCAGCACGCATCGAGCAGGTCGCGTCAGTGGCCAGCGGTTACGTCTATTACGTCTCGCTGGCCGGGGTGACCGGATCCGGAGCGCTGAATATCGCGGCGGTGGCCGAGCGTCTGCCGCTGATCAGGGAAAAGACCGGCTTGCCGGTGGGCGTCGGTTTTGGCATCCGCGATGCCTCAACCGCAGCGCGCATCGCACGCATCGCTGATGCGGTCGTGGTCGGCAGCCGGATCATCGAAGAGATCGAGAAATCGACTTCGGAAACGGCTTGTGCCAGTGTCAGAGCGCTGGTGACGGAGATTCGTCGCGGTGTCGATGAGGTGAAGAAATGAGCTGGCTGACCAAACTCCTGCCCCCCAAGATCAAGCGCCAGGAGGGCATCCAGCGCCGTGGCGCGTTGCCCGAAGGCCTGTGGAGCAAGTGCCCGTCGTGCGAGGCTGTACTCTATGCCACCGATCTTGAGAAGAACCTCCAGGTTTGCCCCAAGTGTGGCTACCACAATCGTGTGAATTCCAGGAAACGCCTCGATCTCTTGCTCGACGCAGAGGGCCGGAGCGAGATTGGCGCCGAGGTTGTTCCGGTTGACACGCTGAGATTCAAGGATTCCAAGCGCTATCCGGACCGCCTGATGGAAGCCAACCAGGCAACCGGCGAGAGCGACTCGCTGGTCTGCCTGCAGGGGGCGATCAAGACCATGCCGGTCGTTGCCGCGGCCTTCGAATTCGACTTCATGGGCGGCTCGATGGGCTCGGTGCTCGGCGAGCGCTTCGTCCGTGGGGTGAACGCGGCGGTTGAGCAGGGAATTCCTTTTATCTGCATCTCCGCATCCGGTGGTGCCCGCATGCAGGAAGGCCTGTTCTCGTTGATGCAGATGGCCAAGACGACGGCAGCGCTGACCCGGCTCGCGCAGGCTGGGCAGCCATTCATTTCCATCCTGACCGACCCGACCATGGGTGGCGTCTCGGCCTCCTTTGCTTTTGTAGGTGATGTCGTGATGGCCGAGCCGAAGGCGCTGATCGGGTTCGCCGGCCCGCGCGTCATCGAGCAGACGGTGCGCGAGACGTTGCCTGAGGGCTTCCAGCGCTCCGAATTCCTGCTCGAGAAAGGCGCCATCGACATGATCGTCGACCGTCGCCAGTTGCGCGACCAGGTTGCCCGTGTGCTGGCGCTCCTGCAAAAACTGCCTGCCGTCGCTTGACGAATCTCGCGGACTGGCTGGTCCACCTCGAAAACCTTCACCCCAAGGGGCAGGCAGGCATCGAACTGGGTCTTGAGCGCGTCCGCCAGGTGAAGGAGGCGCTGGGCCAAAGGCAGCACTGTCCGGTGATCATGGTCGGCGGGACCAACGGCAAGGGCTCGACCTGCGCCTATCTGGAAAGCATCATCGACCGTGCCGGCTACAAGGTCGGCTGCTACACGTCACCGCACCTGCTGGCCTATAACGAGCGCATCCGGTTGAACGGCCGCTCGGTCAGCGACGCCTCGCTCTGTGCCGCGTTTGCTAGTGTCGAGGCGGCGCGGCAGGGCGCCGGCGATGTCGCGCTGACTTATTTCGAGTTCGGAACGCTGGCAGCGTGGGAAGTCTTTGCCGCCGCCGGAGTTGAAGCAGCAATCCTCGAGATCGGACTCGGCGGCAGGCTTGATGCGGTCAACGTCTATGACGCGGATGTTTCCATCGTTACCACCATAGCGCTCGATCATACCGAATGGCTGGGGCCAGATCGCGAGAACATCGGCTTCGAAAAAGCCGGCATCTACCGGCCAGGCCGGCCGGCCTTGTGTGCCGATGCGAGCCCGCCGCAGAGTCTCCTCGATCACGCTGCGTCCATCGGCGCCGACCTGCGTCTCATCGGCCGCGACTTCGGTTTCGGGCGTGACCTGGAAGATCGCCTGCAATGGCGCTGGTGGTGCAGATCGGGCGGTAAGCTGCTGAAGCGTACCGTGGCCTATCCCGGCCTGCGCGGCGTCACCCAACTGCTCAACGCCGCGGTTGCGCTGGCGGCCCTGGATGCTCTGGGCGACAGACTGCCGGTAACCATGCAGGCGATCCGCCCGGGATTGATCGCAACCGAGCTGCCCGGGCGCTTCCAGGTGATTCCGGGCAGGCCGGCCATCGTCCTTGACGTCGGTCACAATCCGCAGGCGATTAGTGTCCTGGCTGACAATCTCACGGGCATGGGCTTTTTTGAGCGCACCCACGCAGTCGTCGGCATGCTCGCTGACAAGGACATCAGGGGCGCGCTGCTGCCGCTCAGGGACAAAGTTGATTTCTGGCATGCGGCGACGCTGGGCGGGCCGCGTGGGACACCGGCGGAATCTCTGGCAGCGATCATTGCCGCTGCCGGACTGGGCGGCAAGATCATCTGCCATGCCTCGCCGCAGGCTGCCATGCAGGCGGCCAAGGGACGAGCCGTCGAAAGTGATAGAATCGCCGTCTTTGGATCCTTCTTAACGGTGGCCGGAGCCCTCGAAGCGCTCCGTGCGAAGGCCTAGTCATGGAAGACAACGACGCTCAGTCTCAGCTCAAGAAAATTGCCCGCCGCCGTCTGGTTGGTGCGGTGGTCTTTGCCTCGGTGGTCGCTGTGGTTCTGCCCATGGTGATGGATCACGAGCCGCGGCAGGCGGTTCAGGAAGTTGAGATACGTATTCCGGGGCAGGATGAAAAGCCTTTTGCCCCGAAGTTTGCGGTGACTCCGGTGGAGAAGCCCGCTGCAAGGCCATCCGAGGACAGGGTCGAAGAAAAGGCTGCCGGAAAATCGCCTGAAAAGATTCCTGAACAAGTTCCAGAGAAATCCGAAAAACCTGCTGCGAAGGCGGAAAAGTCTCCTGAAAAGGCGGCTGAAAAGCCCGCTGGAAAGGAAGCCCCGGCGGACGCCAAACGTGCTGCTGCCCTCCTCGCCGGGCGTTCGGCCTCCGATGCCGGGCCGGCCAAGTCGGGTGAATTTGTGATATTGATCGGCGCCTTTGCCAGCGAGGCAAATGTCAGGAATTTGCGGACCAAACTCGGTGAGAATGGCGTCAAGACTTACGTTGAGCCGCTCGATACGCCAGCCGGCAAGAAGACCAGGGTGCGGGCCGGGCCGTATGCGAGTCGTGAGGCAGCTGAGAAGGCGCTCGAGAAGATGAAGCAGGCAGGCGTTTCCGGCGTGATTTCCGGCAAGTGATGGCGGTTTTCGATTATGTGGTCGGCGGGATTGTTGCCTTGTCCCTGGCGCTGGGACTGTGGCGGGGCGTGGTGAGCGAGTTGATTGCGCTGGCGGCGTGGGTACTGGCTTACATTACCGCGCTGGAGTTCGGTGCGCCGAGTGGACAACTGGTCTTCGGCGGAATCGCCGATCCGGCGGTCCGCGCCCTTGCCGGTTGTGCGCTGGTTTTTGTCGCGGTGCTGGTGGCCATGTCGCTGGTGCGTCTGGCGGTTCGCAGCATGGTGAAGGCCCTGGGGCTGACTCTGTCGGATCGTCTGCTGGGCATGTTTTTTGGTTTGGCCCGTGGTGTGGCGATAGTCATGGCGCTCGTTGCCGTGGGCGGCTTGACTGCCGCGCCACAACAGATCTGGTGGAAGCAGGCGATTCTGGCGCCGCCGCTTGAGACAGCCGTACTGGCGGCCAGGCCCTGGCTTCCAGAGGACTTGGCAAAGCGAATTCGATTCAGTTAGGCGGGAACGAACTATGTGCGGGATTCTTGGTGTGGTGGCGACATCGCCGGTCAACCAGCTGCTCTATGATGGTCTGATGGTGCTTCAGCACCGTGGCCAGGATGCGGCTGGTATCGCCACGGCGGAAGGCAACACCTTCAACCTGCACAAGGGGCCGGGCCTGGTGCGCGACGTTTTTCGCACACGCAACATGCGCGCCCTCGACGGCAACGCGGGGATCGCCCATGTGCGTTATCCGACCGCCGGTTCCGCTTACAATTTTGCCGAGGCGCAACCGTTTTACGTCAATTCCCCTTTCGGGATCGTGCTCGGCCACAATGGCAACCTGACCAATGCCGAACAGTTGAAGGGCGAGATGTTCCGGCTCGACCGTCGTCACATCAACACCAATTCCGATTCCGAAGTTCTGCTAAACGTCCTGGCACACGAACTGCAGTCGGCTGCGCATGGTTACGAACTCGATGTCGACAGCATTTTCCAGGCGGTTGCCGGCGTTCATCGTCGCTGCAGGGGTGCCTATGCCGTGGTCGCACTGATCGCGGGTTATGGTCTGCTTGCTTTTCGCGACCCGCATGGAATTCGTCCGCTGGTCTATGGCAAGAACGAGACCGAGGCGGGGACGGAGTACCTGGTGGCTTCCGAATCGGTGGCGCTCGATACGCTGGGATTTGGAATGGTGCGCGACATTGAGCCGGGCGAGGCGGTGTTCGTCGATCTCAATCACCAGTTTCACAGCCTCCAGTGTGCGCAGCAGCCAACCTACGCGCCATGCATTTTCGAGTATGTCTATCTGGCGCGTCCGGACTCGGTGATCGACGGGGTCTCGGTCTACGAAGCACGCCTCGCGATGGGCGAATCACTCGCTGAAAAGGTAAGAAAGCGCATCCCGGTTGCCGAGATCGACGTGGTCATTCCGATTCCCGACTCGAGTCGCCCGTCCGCCATGCAACTGGCCCAGACGCTGGGCATTCCGTTTCGCGAAGGCTTTGTCAAGAACCGCTACGTCGGCCGCACCTTCATCATGCCGGGCCAGTCGATGCGCAGGAAGTCGGTGCGCCAGAAACTCAATACAGTGGGGCAGGAATTCAAGGGCAAGCGGGTGCTTTTGGTCGATGACTCCATCGTGCGCGGCACGACCAGTCGCGAGATCGTCGAAATGGCGCGCGCCGCCGGTGCGGTGAGGGTCTACTTTGCGTCCGCTGCACCACCGGTGCGCTTCCCCAACGTCTATGGCATCGACATGCCGACACGCGCCGAACTCATCGCCACCGGCCGAACCGAGGATGGGATAGCCCGCGAGATCGGTGCCGATGCTCTGGTCTATCAGGATATCGAGGCGCTCAAGCAGTCGGTGACCAACATTCGCTCCGACCTCACCGATTTCGATGCTTCCTGCTTTGACGGCTGCTACATCACCGGCGATGTCGATGAGGATTACCTTGATGCCATCGAAGGCAGTCGTGGCAGCAAGACAGCGGGAAGCGAGGATGACAATGATGGCCCGCCCGCCCAGCAGCTTGTCCTGCAACTGGCATCGGCAGATCAGGACTGATGTCTGACGTGCCCAACTACCGCCCCGAAACGCTGGCGGTTCGTGCCGGCCAGGAACGCAGCCAGTTTGGCGAGCATTCCGAGGCGCTGTACCTGACCTCCAGTTTCGTCTTCAAGAGCGCCGCCCAGGCGGCCAGGCGCTTTTCCGGCGAGGAGGCGGGCAATGTCTACGCACGCTTTTCCAATCCGACCGTCACCATGTTCGAGGAACGCCTCGCAGCGCTCGAAGGCGCCGAGGATTGCGTCGCCACGGCGAGCGGGATGTCGGCGATCATGGCCACCGTGCTGGCCCACCTCAAGAACGGCGACCACATCGTTGCTTCCAGCGGGCTGTTCGGTGCAACCGTGCAGTTGTTTTCGAACATCATGTCGCGTACCGGCATCACGACCACCTTCGTGCCGCAGACCGAACCACCCGCCTGGGCGGCGGCAATTCGGCCGGAGACGAAGCTTTTCTTCCTCGAAACGCCCTCCAACCCGCTGACGGAAATTGCCGATATTCGGGCGTTGACCGCAATCGCCCACGCCAGGGAGATTCTGGTCGTCGTCGACAATTGCTTCTGCACGCCGATCCAGCAGCGGCCGCTCGATCTCGGCGCCGACCTCGTCGTCCATTCGGCGACCAAGTACCTCGACGGTCAGGGCAGGGTACTGGGTGGTGCCGTCTGTGGCCCGCGGAGGCTGACCGAGGAAGTCTTCAAGTTCCTGCGTACCGCCGGTCCGACCTTGTCTGCCTTCAATGCCTGGGTACTGCTCAAGGGGCTCGAAACCCTGAGGATACGTATCGAGGCACAGTCGACCAATGCGCTGCAACTGGCCCGGTGGCTGGAAGCGCACCCGAAGGTGGGGCGTGTCTTCTATCCCGGTTTGCCGTCGCATCCGCAGTTCGAACTCGCCCGCAAACAGCAGAAGGGCGGCGGCGCCATTGTCGCGTTTGAAGTGAAGGGCGCCCGCGAGCAGGCCTGGTCAGTCGTCGATCACTGCCATCTGTTGTCGATCACCGCCAATCTCGGCGATACCAAGACCACCATCACCCATCCAGCCTCCACCACGCATGGCCGTATTTCCCCGGAAGCCCGGGCCGCGGCCGGCATCAGCGAAGGGTTGCTGCGCATCGCGGTCGGCCTTGAAGCGGTGGAGGATCTTCAGGCCGATCTTGAACGCGGCCTCTCCCAGATCTGATACAAGAACGGCCTCCGGTTCGCTCCGAGGCCAACTGGAGTTTCCATGCTATTCACCGAACTCGGCCTCAGGGCCGAACTCCTGCGCGCCATCGGCGAGCAGGGCTACGACACGCCGACGCCGATCCAGCAGAAGGCCATTCCCGCCGTGATGACCGGCCAGGACCTGATGGCGACTGCGCAAACCGGCACCGGCAAGACTGCCGGCTTCACGCTGCCCATCCTGCATCGCCTGGCGAATACTCCCAATACCCGTACCTCCAGGCGTCCGCGCGTACTGGTCCTGGCGCCGACGCGCGAACTGGCGATCCAGGTCGAGGAGAGCGTGCGCACCTACGGCAAGCATCTGCCGATCAATTCGCTGGCGGTATTCGGCGGCGTCGGCATCAACCCGCAGATTGCCAGCCTGCGCCGCGGCGTCGATATCCTGGTCGCGACGCCAGGGCGTTTGCTCGACCACGTCCAGCAACGCACCGTCGACCTTGGCGGCATCGAGATTCTGGTGCTCGACGAAGCCGACCGCATGCTCGACATGGGCTTCATCCGCGATATCCGCAAGATCATCGCGCTGCTGCCGAAGCAGCGCCAGAACCTGATGTTCTCCGCCACCTTCTCGCCGGATATCCGCGAACTGGCCGGCGGCCTGCTGCACCAACCGGTGTCGGTCGACGTTGCGCCACGTAACACGGCGGCGGAAACCGTCACCCAGCGCGTCATCGAAACCAACCGCGAGCAGAAGAAGGATCTGCTGCTGCATCTGTTTGCGACGCGCGGCCTCCATCAGGTGCTGATTTTCGCGCGTACCAAGCATGGTGCCGACGCACTGTCGCGTCACCTGGAAAAAGCCGGCATCAAGTCGGCCGCGCTGCACGGCAACAAGTCGCAGGGCGCGCGTACCCGTGCGCTCGGCGATTTCAAGGACGGCAAGCTGGTGGCGCTGGTGGCGACCGACATTGCGGCACGCGGCATTGATATCGATTCGTTGCCCCATGTCATCAACTTCGAGATACCCAACATTCCCGAAGACTACGTGCACCGCATCGGCCGCACCGGGCGTGCCGGCCTCGAAGGCGAGGCCCTGTCGCTGGTCAGTCACGACGAACGTGCCTTCCTGCGTGACATCGAGAAACTGATCAAGCGCGATCTCGAGCGGGTCGTCGTCGAAGGTTTCGAACCGACGGCATTCGCCGCGCCGCGTCCGCCACCGCCGCCACGCGCGCCGCGCAACCGGCAGATGCCGGGCAAGATGCCGAACCGGAATTCGTCCCAAATACCGGGTGGACCGCAACTGCATCGTAGCGGTGGCCGGCACCGCTAGAAAACCCGTTCAGGCTTGGAGTTGATCGTCCTGGGAGCTGCATCCACTGGCTGACTCGGTTAGTATCGATTCAGGTGCCAGAGGAGGACTGACAATGCAATCAGCCAGCCTTGCCGGAAAACGGGTTCTCGTCACGCATGCCGATGCCTTCATGGGCCCGGTGCTGTGCGAGGTGTTCAGGGAACAGGGTGCGACAGTCATCGCCAGCGCGCTCCCCTTGCTGGCGCCGGACGAGCCGGCCAAGCTGCTGGCCGAGGCTGGACACGTCGATGTCCTGGTCGCCAACCTGGCGATTGAGGCACCGACGACGCCGGTCACGGGCGCTGATGATCAGGAGTGGGGAGCGGTATTCGATGCCCTTGTGACACCGTTGCCCAGACTGGTGCGCGCCGTCCTGCCACAGATGATCGAGCGCCGTGCCGGAAAGATTCTGGTCATGGGCAGTGCTTCGGCCCTGCGCGGCATCAAGCGCGCGTCCACCTACAGCGCCGCGCGTGGCGCCCAGTTGGCCTATGTGCAATCGGCTGGCGTCGAACTGGCGCCGCACAACATCCAGATCAATGCCATCGCCCAGAATTTCGTCGACAACCCGACCTATTTTCCGGCCGAAGTGCAGGCCAATCCGCGCTTTCAGGATCGCCTGAAGCGCGAGGTTCCGCTGGGGCGGCTGGTGGGTGCTCGCGAGGATGCCGAATTCGCAGCCTATCTCTGCAGCGAGTCAGCCAACTGCTTTGTCGGGCAGGTCTTTCCAGTGTGCGGTGGCTGGGTAACCCGCTAGCCGCATGGCGTCGAAAACCTTGGTCCCGCGAACGGCCTGGTTTCAATCTGCGTCGCGGATCAGTGCCTGCAGTTCTTCGCCGTAGTGATCTATCCTGGCGCTGCCCATGCCGTTATGCCGGCCAGCAGCCCATGGCTGGCCGGGCGGGTGTTCGAGGTTTCGAGACGGTGGCCATGCTGTTGATGCGACAAACATCAAGAACAACGGCGTCGCCACTATCGAGGCGTTGCGCGGCGTGGCGCAGAAAGCCGATGTAACCCTGTTCGTGTGATCTTGCCGACCAGCCGCCAAATTTCGCTTACTCGGTTTCTTCCCTGTCGCTTGCCCGTCTGCTCCATGTCGCCCGGCAAATCGTTGCCGGCTTGATGCCGTTGTAGTTCCAGACCATAATCCACCCGAGGCAGAGTAAGTCAGCCCTTGGGGGGTCACCAGATGAGCAACCGTCGGAGCGACAGGAGTCAATCCTGGGTGAAATACGCCACCCGCCTGGTTTTGTTGCTCGTCGCCGTGGCGTTGCCCTGTTCCGCCGCGGAACACGAGGCCAGCCATGCTGTTGGCAGAAGCGTGCTGACGGTGACGATGGACGACAACTATCCTCCGTATGTATTCCGCGATTCGGACGGTGTGCTCAACGGCTATCTGGTCGACCTTTGGAAGCTTTGGGAAGGCAAGACCGGGGTGCGCGTCAATCTGGTCGCTACCGACTGGCAAAAGGCGCAGCATTTGATGGCGGCCGGCCAAGCCGACGTCATCGACACCATATTCCGAACTACTGAGCGTGAGAAGAAGCTCGATTTCACGCCGCCCTACGAACAGATTCCAGTGACGATCTTCAGTCATGCCGGAATCGGCGGCATCACCGGCCCCGAAGCCTTGCGCGGATTCTCGGTCGGCGTCAAGGCCGGCGACGCCTGCATCGGCAAGCTCAAGGATTCCGGTATTACGTCGCTGCAGGAATTCGGCAATTATGAAGCACTGGTGAAGGCGGCGGTTGCCGGGCAGATCCGCGTGTTCTGCCTGGACGAGCCTCCCGCCAACTACCTGCTCTATCGCCATCACGCCGAACGCGACTTCAACAAGGCTTTCAGGTTTTACACAGGCAGCTTTCATCGCGCCACCCACAAGGGTGACTCGGCAACCATGGCGCTACTGAACCAAGGGTTTTCTGCAATCACTACCGATGAGCAACAGAAGTTGCACGACAAATGGATGGGCAGCAGGTTGGACCTGTTGCCTTACGGGCGTTACCTGGCTTATGCACTGATGGTCGCGGCGCTGACCGGCGTCTTTCTCGGGCTCTGGGGGGCCGCTTTGCGGCGCCGAGTAAGTCAGCGCACGGCGCAACTGGCATCCGAACATACCCGCTTGCGCGGGCTGCTCGAAACCATCCCCGATCTGGTCTGGCTCAAGGACGAAGCGGGAGTCTATCTGTTCTGCAATTCGCTGTTCGAACGGTTCTTCGGCGCGAAGGAAGCACAGATCGTCGGCAAGACCGACCACGATTTCGTGGACCGTGAACTGGCGGATTTTTTTCGTGAGCACGATCGCAAGGCTTTGGCTGCCGGCAAGCCGACGAGTAATGAAGAGTGGATCACCTTTGCGGACGATGGTCGGCGCGTCCTGGTGGAAACCACCAAGACCCCGATGCATGACGCCAAGGGCCACTTGATCGGTGTGTTGGGCATTGCCCGCGACATTACGAGCCGGAATCAGGCCGAGCAGGCGGTTCGTGAAAGCGAGGAACGCTATCGCGTGGCATTTCGAACCAGTTGCGATTCGGTCAATATCAATCGTGTTACCGATGGATGTTTCGTCGATGTCAATGAAGGTTTCGAACGCATGACCGGTTGGCGCCGCGACGAGGTGATTGGCCGAAGTTCGCTGGAACTGGGAATCTGGGTCGACCCGGAAGAACGCCGGCGCATGGTCGAAAAGCTGAGACAGGACGGCTTTTGCGAGAACTTCCGGTTTCGCTTCCGCCGCAAGGATCGCAGCGAATTGATCGGGCAGATGTCGGTACACGCCATTCCAGTTGGCGGCGACGATTGCCTGCTCTCGGTCACTCGCGACATTACCGAGCAGATCAGGATCGAGGAGGAACTGAAGCAACGGGAGCACTACCAACGGGCGCTTCTTGACAACTTTCCTTTCCTGGTCTGGCTCAAGGACAATAGCAGCCGCTTTCTCGCCGTTAACCAGCCATTTGCCGATGCTTGCGGCCAGGTATCAGCCAGCCTGCTGGTTGGTAAAACCGATCGCGATATTTGGCCCATGGATCTGGCCGAAGCCTATCGGGCGGACGATCAGGCTGTGCTCAAAAGCGGGCGGCCGACGAATACCGAAGAGGAAATTGAGGTTGGCGACAAGCGAATCTGGTTTGAAACCTACAAGTCGCCGGTCATGATCGACGGAGAGGTTATCGGCACAGTTGGCTTTGCGCGGGACATTACTGCGCGCAAAGCGACCGAGGAAGAAGTCCGGCGTCTGGCGTTTTACGACACGCTGACGCATCTGCCCAACCGACGACTGCTGGTGGATCGCCTGCAGCAGGCCATTGCATCGAGTGTTCGCATCGGAAAACAGGTGGCGGTGCTGTTCATCGATCTGGACAATTTCAAGGGTCTCAACGATACCCTCGGCCACGCCATCGGCGACCTGCTGTTGCAGCAGGTGGCCAAACGTCTTGAGCGATGCGTCAGGGAGGGAGATACCATAGCACGCCTGGGCGGCGACGAATTCGTCGTCGTCCTCAAGGATTTGAGCGGAGAAATGTTCGAGGGGGCTACACATGCCGAAAGCATTGGCGAGAAGATACTCGCCGAACTCGCCCGGCCCTACGATTTGAACGGCCACGAAATCAACAGCACGCCCAGCATCGGCATCACACTCCTCGCCGACCGCGAGACGACGTTCGAGGAGCTGATGAAGCGCGCGGATATGGCCATGTATCAGGCCAAGGGTGCAGGACGCAATACCCTGCGCTTCTTCGATCCGCAGATGCAGGCGGCGGTCGCCACGCGCATTGCGCTGGAAGCCGACCTGCGCAACGGCTTGAGGCTTGGCCAGTTGTTGCTTTACTATCAACCGCAAGTCGATGGCGATGGCAACGTGACGGGTGCGGAAGCGCTGGTCAGGTGGCAGCATCCTGGACGTGGACTGGTCTCGCCCGCCGAATTCATCCCGCTGGCCGAAGAAACCGGGCTGATTCTTTCCTTGGGTGCTTCGGTGTTGACGACCGCCTGCCAACAGTTATCAGTTTGGTCGCGTGATCCGCTTACGGCGAGTTTGACCTTGGCGGTCAATGTCAGCGCCCGGCAGTTTCGTCAGACCGATTTTGTTGAACAGGTGTTGGCCACGCTGGAAATGTCAGGTGCCAATCCGAAAAAACTGAAGCTGGAACTGACCGAAAGCCTGCTGCTAGAGAGCGTCGAAGAAATCATCGTCAAAATGAACGCGCTGAGGGCTTGCGGCGTGAGCTTCGCGCTGGATGACTTCGGCACCGGCTTTTCGTCGCTTTCTTATCTGAAACGATTGCCCTTGAACCAGCTGAAGATCGACCAGACTTTCGTCCGCGACGTACTCAGCGATCCCAATGATGCAGCGATAGCGCGTACCATCGTCGCGCTGGCCCAAAGCCTGGGGCTGTCGGTGATCGCCGAGGGGGTTGAGACCGAGGCGCAGCGGGAATTCCTTGCTGCTTCAGGCTGCCATGACTGTCAGGGCTACCTGTTCGGTGCCCCGATGCCGATCGAGCAATTTGGGCAATTTGTCGGCCGGAAGCCAGCGCCATAACTTCAACCTGGAAACCTCGGTTGGGCGGGGTGGAGTGTGCAGTCTTGGGGTGCAGGGCAAGGCGTTGCAACGCCGCCATGCGCCCCGAAAACCGTGCAATCCTGAGGTCCCAGATGTAGCGTGCGGCCTTGCGATGGGCGGGCTTCGCGATCACTTCGGGCGCGTTATCCGGTGCCGCCGGTTTCGACTCGACCGCCTCAGGGTTTGCCTCAGAAATCGCAACCGGCAGCGGCGCCTCAGTCCGTTTCGTGGATCAGCGCCAGCAGTTCCGCGCCGTAATGTTCGATCTTGGCGCTGCCCATGCCGGTGATGCCGGCCAGCAGGCTGCGGCTGGCCGGGCGGGCTTCGGCCAGTTCGCGCAGCGTGCGGTCGTGCAGGATGACGTAGGCCGGTACGCCCTGTGCCTTGGCGGTGTCGCTGCGCCAGCGACGCAGTAGCTGGAACAGCGTCTCGTCGGCCGGGGCCAGCTCGCTGCTGGCGGCGCCGCTTGCGCGCGGCGTTGCCGATTTGCGCTTGGACGGGCGGCGCAGTTGTACCTGACGTTGCCCCTTGAGCACCTCGCGCGCGGCTTCCGTCAGTTGCAGCGCGCCGTGTTCGGCCATGTCGATATGGACCAGACCGGCGGCGGCAAGCTGGCGGAATACGCTTTTCCAGGCATGGTCGTCGAGGTCGGCTCCGACGCCGAAGGTGGGCAGCTTGTCGTGGTTCCACTGCCTGACCTTGTCGCTCGCCTTGCCGCGCAGGATGTCGGTCAGGTGGGCGACGCCGAAGCGCATGCCGGTACGGAAGATGGCCGATAGCGCTTTTTGCGCGGCCAGTGTGCCATCCCACAGCTCCGGCGGCTCCATGCAGACATCGCAGTTGCCGCAGGCCTGGCGTTCTTCGCCAAAATAGTCGAGCAGCACCTGACGCCGGCAGCGTGGCGCTTCACAGTAGGCGAGCAGGGCGGTCAGACGCTGCGATTCGAGGATTTTCTGGCCTTCGCCGGCGCCCGATTCGGCGATACGCGCGTGCTGCAGCGCGACGTCCTGCATGCCGTAGGCCATCCACGCTTCGGAGAGTTCGCCGTCGCGGCCGGCACGGCCGGTTTCCTGGTAGTAGGCCTCGATGCTTTTCGGCAGGTCGAGGTGGGCGACGAAACGGACGTCGGGTTTGTCGATGCCCATGCCGAAGGCGATGGTCGCACACATGACCAGGCCTTCCTCGCGCAGGAAGCGGCGCTGGTTGGCGGCGCGTTCGGGGGCGGGCAGGCCGGCATGGTAGGGCAGCGCCGGGTAGCCCTGGGCCGACAGCCAGGCGGCGGTTTCCTCGACCTTCTTGCGCGACAGGCAGTAAACGATGCCGGCCTGGCCCTTGCGGCCGGCGAGAAAGCCGAGCAACTGCTTTCTGGCGTTGTCCTTTTCGACCACGGTGTAGCGGATGTTGGGGCGATCGAAGCTGGACAGGAAGACGCGGGCTTCGCCGAGCCCCAGACGTTGCAGGATTTCGTTGCGCGTCGCCTGGTCGGCGGTGGCGGTCAGCGCGATGCGCGGAACCTTCGGATAACGTTCGTGCAGGGCCGAGAGTTGCAGGTATTCGGGGCGGAAGTCGTGGCCCCACTGCGAGACGCAGTGCGCTTCGTCGATGGCGAAGAGGGCCAGCTTGCCGGCTTCGCAGAGTGCGTCGAGCAGAGCCAGCGTGCGGTCGAGCAAGAGGCGTTCGGGGGCGATGTAGACGAGGTCGAGGCCGCCCGCGAACATCGCTTGCTCGACGGCCTGCGCTTGCCGCCAGTCCAGCGTCGAGTTGAGGCAGGAGGCCTTGACGCCGAGTTGGGTCAGCGCGTCGACCTGGTCCTGCATCAGCGCGATCAGCGGTGAGACGACGACGGCGCAGCCGGGGCGGAGCAGGGCGGGAATCTGGTAGCACAGGCTCTTGCCGCCGCCGGTCGGCATCAGGACCAGCGCATCGCCGCCGCCGCAGATATGCTCGATGATCTCGGCCTGCGCACCGCGGAAGGCGGGATAGCCGAACACCTCGCGCAGGATGCGGGGAGCGCCGGTCGCCCCCGGGAGGGACTTCATGCCGGTCGCGGTCGACACCCGTTCAGGGCCGATTTTCCTGGGTCAGCGCTTCCCGGTGCAATGCTTCGCCATCCCAGACCAGGCATTCACCGCGGTCTTCGTGCCAGTCGGCCAGGACCCAGCGCTCGACGTGAATGCCGTCGACGATATGGTCGTGCGTCGCCGGCTGGTGCGTGTGGCCGTGGATGAACGTCACGTAGCCGTGTTCGCGCAGGAAGTCATCGGTGGCGGTTGCCTGCAGATCGCCGTAGGGGGTGTCCTTGTCGCGCTGGCTCGACTCGCTGACCTCGCGCATGTGGGCGGCAATGGCGCGTCGCTCGCCCAGCGGTTTGGAGAGCAACGCCGCCTGCCAGGCCGGGTTGCGAACCTGGGCGCGGAAGGCCATGTAGGTGGCGTCGTCGAGGCAGAGTGCGTCACCGTGCGAAAGAACGAACTGCCATTCGGGCGTCGACAGCAGATGCGGATCGCCGAGCAGCCTGGCCCCGGTCGCGGCGGCAAAGCCATCGCCCAGCAGGAAATCGCGATTGCCGTGCATGACGCTGATGCGCAGACCGGCATCGCTGGCGGCACGCAGGGCGGCGACAACCGCGGCGTTGAACGGATCGCCGCTGTCGTCATCGCCAATCCAGGCTTCGAAGAGGTCGCCGAGAATATAGAGTTCCTCCGCCTCGCGGGCGCGCCCGGCAAGAAACTGAAGGAACAAACGCATCGCCCCGGGCGACCGGGGCGACAGGTGCAGATCGGAAACGAAGAGGATCAAACCACTTCCGCCTTCTCGATGATCACGTCATCCAGAGGCACGTCCTGATGGAAGCCCTTGTTGCCGGTGCGCACGGCACGGATCTTGTCGACGACGTCCATGCCTTCGCTGACCTCGCCGAAAACGCAGTAGCCCCAGCCTTGGCCCGACGGTGACTTGAAGTCGAGGAAGTCGTTGTCGACGGTGTTGATGAAGAACTGGGCGGTGGCCGAGTGGGGGTCGCCGGTGCGCGCCATGGCGACGGTGCCGCGCTTGTTCTTCAGACCATTTTCCGCTTCGTTCTCGATAGTCGGATTGGTCTTTTTCTGATTCATCTCCGTGTCGAATCCGCCGCCCTGAATCATGAAGTTCTTGATCACACGGTGAAAAACCGTGTTGTCGTAATGCCCGGCCTCGACGTAGGCGAGGAAGTTGGCGACTGTCTTCGGTGCCTTCTCTGCATTGAGATCGAGGGTGATGGCGCCGTGGTTGGTGGTGAGTTTGATCACTTGGGGGTCCCTATTTTTCGGAGATGATTTTGACGCTCTGGATGACCACCGGAGTGGTCGGCACATTCTGGTGCGGGCCGGCGTTGCCGGTCGGCACCCTGGCGATCTTGTCGACAACGTCCATGCCTTGGGTGACCTTGCCGAAAACGGTATAGCCGAAGCCGCGCGGGTCGGTTGCCGTCTTGTGGTTGAGAAACTCGTTGTCCTTCAGGTTGATGAAGAACTGAACGCGGGCAGAATGAGGATCCTGCATGCGCGCCATGGCGATCGTGCCACGGTCGTTCTTCAGACCATTGGTTGCTTCGTTCTGAAGCGCCGGGGTGAGCGTCTTCTTTTCTTCCATCGTCGGGCTGAAGCCCCCACCCTGGATCATGAAGCTGTCGATGACGCGGTGGAAGATGGTGCCGTCGTAGAAGCCTTGCCTGGCGTTGGAGACGAAGGACTCGACCGTCTTTGGCGACTTGTCGGCATTGAGCTCAAGCGTGACCTTGCCGAGCGAGGTGGTCATTTCGACAGTCGGGACCGCCCAGGTGGACAGCGCGACGAGTAGGCCGGCGGTCAGGGTCGAGAGGTGCTTGATCATTAAATGGTTCCTGGAGGACTATTGAGCGGTTGCTTTCCTGGCAGCGGCGGAGTCCGTCGTCGTCTTGCCACCTGCCTTTGGCGACATGGTTGTCAACTCGCGCGAGAGGGCCAGCTTGGTCTTTGCCGACTTGCTCGCTCCGTCAAGCTGAGCTGCCTTGCCATAGGCATCGCTGGCCAGTCTGGCGTAGAGGTCGCCTAGGTTTTCATAGGCGGTTGCATAAGAGGGATGTGCCTGAATCGCCATTTCGAGCGCCATGCGCGCTTTATCGTACTGCTTTTGGCGGGCGTAGAGGACGGCCAGGTTGTTGTAGGGCTCGGGAAATTCCGGGTAATCCTGGGTCAGTTTGGTAAACACGATGATCGCCTCGTCGGTCTTGCTCGTCTCGGTGTAAATGACGCCCTTGAGAAAGCGGGCCTGAGCGTCATTGGGCGATGTCTCCAGATAGAGATCGAGGGTTGCCAAGGCCTGCGGGAACTTGCCCTGGCGAATCTGTTTTTGGGCATCGGCGAGGGTGTCGGCGAAGAGCGGGGTGCTGACAGCGAACGCCAGTCCGAGGATAGCGGCCCGAAGCACTCGGGTTGCCCGGTGACAAGGCTGTGGCAGGGAGGCAGAAGACATCGCTATGCTATACTCGGCGCAGGTTTACAATCGTTCGATTCTACCAAGAACGCCAGCCATTCCCAAGCTTCACGAACGGCTGACGCCGCCGCAGATTCCCCCGCCCATGCTCAAAATCCATAACTCCCTGAAACGGGAAAAGCAGGTCTTCACGCCCATCGAACCGGGCAAGGTTCGCATGTACGTCTGCGGGATGACCGTCTATGACTATTGCCACCTTGGCCACGCCCGGGTCATGATCATCTTCGACATGGTCTATCGCTGGCTCAAGACCAGCGGCTATGACGTGACTTACGTCCGCAACATTACCGACATCGACGACAAGATCATCCGGCGCGCCGCCGAAAACGGCGAGACCATCCAGAAGCTCACCAACCGCTTCATCGCCTGCATGCATGAGGATGCCGATGCCCTCGGCGTCCTGCGCCCCGATCATGAGCCGCGTGCCACCGATTTCGTGCCCGAAATGCTTGACCTGATCGGCTTGCTCGAAGATCGCGGGCTTGCCTACAAGGCAAGCGATGGCGACGTCAATTACGCGGTGCGCAAGTTCGCCGGCTACGGCAAACTGTCCGGGAAGTCGCTCGACGATCTGCGTGCCGGCGAGCGGGTCGAGGTTGACTCGGCGAAGCAGTATCCGCTCGATTTTGTCCTCTGGAAGCGCGCCAAGGCGGGCGAGCCGGCATGGCCATCACCGTGGGGTGAGGGGCGCCCGGGCTGGCACATCGAGTGTTCTGCGATGAGTTCGAAGCTGCTCGGGCAGCATTTCGACATCCACGGGGGTGGGCAGGACTTGCAGTTTCCGCACCACGAGAACGAAATCGCCCAGTCGGAAGGGGCGCACCAGTGCTCCTTTGTCAATTACTGGATGCACAACGGCTTCGTTCGCGTCGACAACGAGAAGATGTCGAAGTCGCTTGGCAATTTCTTCACCATCCGCGAGGTGCTGAAACGCTACGATCCCGAGGTGGTGCGCTTTTTCATCCTGCGCGTCCACTATCGCAGCGCGCTGAATTACTCGGACTCGCATCTGGATGATGCCAAGCGCAGTCTGGATGGTCTCTACTTCGCGCTACGCGACGTGCCGCCCGCGGCGGTCGACGTCGATTGGAACGGTGATTTCGCAGCGCGCTTCGCGGCGGCGATGAACGAGGATTTCGATTCGCACGGCGCGATTTCCGTGCTGTTCGAACTGGCGGGTGAGGTGAACCGGCAGCGCAGCGCTGAACTTTCCGGCCTTCTGAAGGCGCTGGCCGGCGTGCTCGGCCTGCTCGACCGTGAGCCTCTGGACTATCTGCGCGGCGGTGGCGCAAGTGCCGGCGGACTTGACGAAGCGGCAATCGAAGCATTGATTGCCAACCGCGCGGCAGCCAAGAAGGCGCGCAATTTTGCCGAAGCCGATCGCATTCGCGACGACCTGAAGGCGGGTGGCATCGTCCTTGATGACAACCCGCAGGGAACCGCCTGGCGGCGCGCCTGACATGAAAACGGCCTGTGAGAACAGGCCGTTTCCGAATGTTGACCGCAGCTGCGGTTACTTGAGGATCTTGCCTCCCGGCCCGACCACGGTCATCTCGACGAAACGCGAACCTTGGCGGTTGCTGCCGCTGTAGGCGACACGGAAGCCGCCCAGGTCGGAATTCATGCCTTCGAGAGCTGCCAGGAACTTCTCGCGGGTCGGGTCCTTGCCAGCCTTGCGTAGTGCGTCGACCGTGATACGAGCCATGGCATAGGCCTCTATCCCGTAGTAGGACGAGTTGGCCTTGTTGCCGATCAGTTTCTGATAGTCGCGAACCATCGGGACAATATCATTCCATGGGTACGGCATGACCTGCGAAATCACGATGCCGCGGGCATCGGCTCCCAGTTCCTTGACCAGCTGCTCGGTGCCGACCGGCGACAGGGTTCTGAACAACGCGCCCTGGCCGGCAGCTTTCATGGCCTTGATGAAGGCTGCGGTGGGCTTGTACAGCGTCACCATGATCACGGCCTGTGGGTTGGCCTTGGCGATGGCGTCTACGGCGCTTGCCACCTCAACCGAGTTGCGTTCGACAGTTGCGGCAACCGAGGGTACAAGATTGTGTTTCTTCAGCGCTGTCGTCACGCCTTCGAGGCCGGATTTTCCGAAACCGTCGTTCTGATAAAAGACGGCAATGTTCTTGAGACCGGTCGACACCAGTTCATTGACGATCGCTTCGGTCTCGTCGGCATAGCTCGCCCGGACGTTGAACATGTAACGGCTGTTGGGGTTCTGCGAAATCGGTTCGCGCAGCGTTCCGGCACCCGAAATGGTTCCCACCAGCGGCACCCTGGCGGGTCCGAAAACCTTGTTCATCGCTTCGGTCGTCGGGCTGGAGCCATAAAAGGCGAGCAGTGCAAAGACGTTCTTGTCGATGATCAGGGTTTTTGTGTTGGCGACGGTACGGTCGGTTTCGTAGCCGTCATCCAGCGCAATCAGGGAAATCTTGCGGCCATGGACGCCGCCGCCCTTGTTTACCTGATCAAAATAGCTGTCGATTACCTGGCGCATGTCGATGCCATAGGCACCGTTCGGTCCCGAAAACGGGGACGACATGCCCAGCGTGATCGAATTGTCGGTGACACCGGGTTCGGCTCCGGCCAGTGCGGACATGGCAATGGCTGCCACCGCTAGCAGTTGTTTCAGGAAATGCATTTTTCGTGCCCCCCCAACCTTGACAGTCTGCCGAGTCTAACAGATGAATGGTAGCAGACGAAACAGGGTTGGTTGAGGCTCGCCAAGTGTATTCATCCCGCTCCGAATACCGGGGGCTGAGCGTTGCAACGTAACTTGGCTGTGAGTGGCTTAGTCCCCGAAGAATGCCTTCACTTTGTCCATCCAGGACTTGGCGCGCGGATTGTGCTTGGCGCCGTTGTCGCGACTGGTGGATTCCTCCAGTTCGCGCAGCAGTTCCTTCTGACGATCAGTCAGGCTGACCGGCGTCTCGACGACGACATGGCACATCAGGTCGCCATGGGTATGAACGCGGACGCCCTTGATGCCTTTGCCGCGCAGGCGGAACACACGCCCTGACTGCGTTTCCGGAGGAATCCTGATGGCGGCCGCACCATCCAGCGTCGGGATCTCGATTTCGCCGCCCAATGCAGCCGTGGTGAAGGAGATCGGCATCTCGCAATGCAGGTCGTTGTGGTCGCGGGTGAACACCGGATGCTGCTTGAGGTGAATCTGGACATAGAGATCACCCGGCGGGCCGCCATTGACACCATGTTCGCCTTCGCCGGCGAGACGGATGCGGTCGCCCTCGTCGACTCCGGCGGGAATCTTGACGGACAGTGTCTTGTGCTGCTTGGTGCGCCCGACGCCCCCACAGGACTTGCACGGTTCGGCAATGAAGCGGCCGGTGCCATGGCACTTTGGACAGGTCTGCTGGATGGAAAAGAAACCCTGCTGCAGGCGAACCTGGCCCGATCCGTGACAAGTCGGACAGGTCTTCGGTTGCGTACCTGCCTTGGCGCCACTTCCGTGGCAGGGATCGCAGACTTCCATGGTCGGAATGCGGATATTGGTATCCGTGCCATGGGCCGCCTGCTCCAGCGTGATTTCCAGGTTGTAGCGCAGGTCGGCGCCACGGTAGACGTTTGACCGGCTCCCGCCACCGCCACGGCCGCCGAAGATTTCATCGAAGATATTGCCGAAGGCGTCGCTGAAACCGCCGCCACCTCCGCCACCCATGCTGCCTTGCGGATCGACGCCGGCATGGCCGAACTGGTCGTAGGCCGCGCGCTTTTGCGCATCGGAAAGTATCTCGTAGGCTTCCTTGGCCTCCTTGAACTTCTCCTCGGCCGCCGGATTTTCCAGGTTGCGGTCGGGGTGATGCTTCATGGCCAGCTTGCGGTAGGCTTTCTTGATCTCTTCGTCGCTGGCGTCGCGGTTGACCCCGAGAATTTCATAAAAATCGCGTTTTGACATGTTTGCTACCCGTCACGTGACAAAGGCGCCGAGCCGGCGGAAGGTATCCGCAGGCTCGGCGCCGCGCTGAGAAGTTGGACTATTTTTTGTCCTTGACCTCGGTGAATTCTGCATCAACCACGTCGCCTTCGTCCTTCTTGGCCTGCTGGTGGGCACCGGCACCCGCTCCGCCAGCGGCGGCCGCGCCCTCAGCCTGTTGCTGGGCGTACATCTTCTCCCCCAGCTTCTGGGCCGCCTGGCTCAAGGCTTCGGTCCGTGCGCTGATGGTGTCCTTGTCGCCATCACGCAGAACGTCCTCGACAGCCTTGATGGCCGCCTCGATCTTCGCCTTTTCATCGGCATCGAGCTTGTCGCCGTATTCGGTCAGCGATTTCTTGACCATGTGCACCATGCCGTCAGCCGAGTTGCGGGCGTCTGCCAGTTCGTGCACCTTCTTGTCCTCTTCGGCGTGCAGTTCGGCATCCTTCACCATCGCCTGGATTTCGGCTTCGGACAGGCCGGAATTGGCCTTGATGGTGATCTTGTTTTCCTTGCCGGTGGCCTTGTCCTTCGCCGTGACGTGCATGATGCCGTTGGCGTCGATGTCGAAGACGACTTCGATCTGCGGCATGCCACGCGGGGCCGGTGGAATACCCTCCAGATTGAACTGGCCGAGGCTCTTGTTGCCGGAAGCGACTTCACGCTCGCCCTGCAGCACGTGGATGGTCACCGCGCCCTGGTTGTCGTCGGCGGTCGAGAAAACCTGCGATGCCTTGGTCGGGATCGTGGTGTTCTTCTGGATCAGCTTGGTCATGATGCCGCCCAGGGTCTCGATACCGAGCGACAGCGGGGTGACGTCGAGCAGTAGCACGTCCTTGACTTCACCCTGCAGTACGCCGCCCTGGATGGCAGCGCCGACAGCGACGGCTTCGTCCGGATTTACGTCCTTGCGCGGCTCGCGACCAAAGACTTCCTTGACCTTCTCCTGGACTTTGGGCATGCGCGACTGGCCGCCGACGAGGATGACGTCGTCGATGTCGCCGACCTTGCAGCCGGCATCCTTGAGGGCGGTCAGGCACGGGGCGACGGTGCGCTCGACCAGTTCATCGACCAGCGATTCGAACTTGGCGCGGGTGATCTTGATCGCCAGGTGCTTCGGGCCCGTGGCATCTGCGGTGATGTAGGGCAGGTTGACTTCGGTCTGCTGGCTCGAGGAAAGCTCGATCTTGGCTTTCTCGGCAGCCTCCTTGAGGCGTTGCAGGGCCAGCACGTCCTGCTTCAGATTGACGCCGGAGTCCTTCTTGAACTCGTCGATGATGTAGTCGATCAGGCGCTGATCGAAGTCTTCGCCGCCGAGGAAGGTGTCGCCGTTGGTGGCCAGCACTTCGAACTGCTTCTCGCCGTCGACACTGGCGATCTCGATGATCGAGATGTCGAAGGTGCCGCCGCCGAGGTCATAGACGGCGATCTTGCGGTCCTTGCTGGCAGCCTTGTCCATGCCGAAGGCGAGGGCGGCAGCGGTCGGTTCGTTGATGATGCGCTTGACTTCCAGACCGGCGATGCGGCCGGCGTCCTTGGTCGCCTGGCGCTGGCTGTCATTGAAGTAGGCCGGGACGGTAATGACCGCTTCGGTGACTTCCTCGCCGAGGTAATCCTCAGCGGTCTTCTTCATCTTGCGCAGCACTTCGGCGGAAACCTGTTGCGGCGCAATCTTTTTGTCGCGCACGGAAACCCAGGCGTCACCGTTGTCAGCCTTGACGATCTTGTAGGGCATCAGGGAGATATCCTTCTGCACTTCCTTTTCTTCGAAGCGGCGGCCGATCAGGCGCTTCACTGCGTACAGCGTGTTCATCGGGTTGGTCACGGCCTGGCGCTTGGCGGGAGCGCCAGAAAGGATTTCGCCATCCTCGGCGTAACCGATGACCGACGGCGTGGTACGCGCGCCTTCGGAGTTTTCGATGACTTTCGGCTGGCCGCCTTCCATGATGGCGACGCAACTGTTGGTGGTGCCGAGGTCGATGCCGATGATTTTGCCCATTTTCTGTTCCTTTGCTGAATGCGAATGACTGTGATGTTCAGGATTTGGGGGCATTGCCCCGGATTTCAAGATTTGGCCTTGGCAACCATGACCAGTGCCGGGCGCAGCACGCGCTCGGCGATCAGGTAACCCTTCTGCAGAACGGTGACGACGGTATTGGGCTCCTGATCGGAATCGACCATGGCGATGGCCTGGTGCCGGTGCGGGTCAAACTTCTCGCCAGCGGGGTTGACCTCGGTCAGCGCGTTCTTCCCGAAGGCCGAGACGAGTTGTTTCAGGGTCAATTCGACGCCGGCCTTGAAGCTCTCTACAGTCTGTTCGGGCGCGGCCAGCGCGGCTTCTAGGCTGTCCTTGACGGCCAGCAGTTCGCCGGCAAACTTCTCGACAGCGAACTTGTGCGCCTTGGAAATATCTTCCTGGGCGCGGCGACGGATGTTCTCGCCTTCCGCCTTGGCGCGCAGCCATGCATCATGATGCTCGGCAGCCTGGAGCTCAAGCTGGCGGAACTGTTCCTCGATGCTGGGCAAAGTGTCCGTGTGATCCCCGGACGCCGGCTCGGGGGGCGGCTCGATTGCGGGTTCGCTGGTGAGCAAAGGTTCCTCGGTATTTTCGGGGTTAGACATGAGCGGTTCTCCAAAAAAGCTGTGGAGGCATCTGGGGGCGTTTTTCCAGGTTTCAAGAGCTGCGATGTGCCGGGTCAATGTGGATGCGCCTTCGCCGGTGGTCTCCGGCCACGGTTTCTCGCCAGTTCACCGCGCGCCGCGCCCGGCGTTGGTAGGGAAACCCGGACCTTCGTCGTCGTTGCCGACTGGCCGGGGGTGTCGACCGCGACCCTTGGGGCCTTGGGTTTTTTCGGCTTCTTGAGCAGTTGTCCGGCAGCGTCGGTTACTGGCACCCGATGGTCTGGGGTAAAACCCTCCTCCTCGATCCTCGGCAGTTTCTGCCCGGTCAGGGTTTCAATGGCAGCGAGTAGGGGTGCCTCGTCGGCACAGACCAGCGAAATCGCGTCGCCGCTTGCCCCGGCGCGGCCGGTGCGGCCGATGCGGTGGATGTAATCCTGCGCCACGATCGGCAGATCGAAGTTGATGACCCGGGGCAGGTCGTGAATATTGAGCCCGCGCGCTGCCACGTCGGTTGCCACCAGAACCTGGATTTCGGCCCCCTTGAAGCGCTCCAGTGCCCGCAAACGAGCCGGCTGGGGCTTGTCGCCGTGGATCGAATCGGCACTGATTCCCTGCGTGATCAGGGTTCCGACCAGATCTTCGACGCCCTTGCGGGTTTTCACGAAGACCAGCACCTGACCCCAGCGCCTGCTCTTCAGCAGATGACAGAACAGTTCCGGCTTGCGCCGCTTGTCGACCGGAATCATCGACTGCTTGACGCTCCTCGCCGCAGAATTTCGGGGACCGGTTTCAACAATGACCGGATTGTTCAGAATCGCCCCTGCCATCGCACGAATGGCGTCGGCAAAGGTTGCCGAGAACAGAAGGGTCTGCCGGCGCCGCGGCAGGGTGGCAAAGATGGCATCGAGTTCCTGCGCAAACCCCAGGTCGAGCATGCGGTCGGCTTCGTCGAGAACGAGCGTCCGGAGCTGGCCAAACTTGAGCGCATTCTGGCGATGCAGGTCGAGCAGGCGGCCGGGCGTGGCGACCACGATGTCCATGCCCTTGCGCAACTTCATCATTTGCGGATTGATGCTGACCCCGCCGTAAACCGGGCAGGTGCGCAGCGGCAGGTTCCGACCATAGGCGCAGATGCTCTGGCAGACCTGCTCAGCGAGTTCGCGGGTGGGCACCAGGACCAGGGCGCGAACGCAATTGCTGCTGACCGGCGGCCCTTCAGCGGCAAGTCCTTGCAGGAGCGGCAGGGCGAATCCGGCGGTCTTGCCGGTGCCGGTCTGGGCTGCCGCCATCAGGTCGCGGCCGGCCAGTATGGCCGGAATCGCCTGCACCTGAACGGGCGTCGGAGTCCGGTAGCCAAGAGTCGCGAGTGCCTGGAGCAATGGGGCGCTGAGGCCGAGTTGGGCGAAGGTCATGAGCTATGGCTCCGATGCGCGAGTTTGAACACCAGATTCGCGCATGGCTTACTCGCCAACCGTACGCCGCCCGGCCTTCAGTGCAGCGCGCTGCGCCTTGTTTTCCAGGCGCTTGGCAACGGAGCTTCGGGTCGGCCGGGTCGGTCGGCGTCTTCGTGGCAATTTGGCGACGCCGGCAATCAGTTCCTGCAGTCGGCGCAAGGCCTCGCCCCGATTCTTCTCGAGACTGCTGAACTTCTGCGCCTTGATGATCACCACGCCGTCCTTGCTGATACGGCGGTCGCCCAGCTTTGCCAGGCGCTGGCGAATTTCCTCCGGCAACGACGAGGCGGCGATGTCGAAGCGCAGATGCACTGCGTTGGACACCTTGTTGACGTTCTGCCCGCCGGCGCCTTGCGCACGGATCGCGGTGAATTCGATTTCTTCAGGCGGGATAGTCAGGCTCGGGCGCACAGGGAGAGCACGGGGAAGATGAGCACGCCATTGTAGCGTTTCGCTGGCGGGCGCTTTGGCGAATGTGGTTTTTTGGTCGATTTCACCGGTTCACCGCAGCCGGCGCGCAAATGCCTCGTTGGCGACCAGCGCCCCGAGCACCAGTGCGCCGCCCAGCAAGACATTCGACGACAGGCGCTCACCGGCCCACAACCACGCCCAGGCAACCCCGAAGACCACTTCGAGCAGGGCGAGCAGAGCGATCTCCGGCGCCGGCAGTTGCCGGCTCAGGCGGACCACAAGCAGGCAAGGCAGTGCCAGTTGCACGCAACCGAGCAGCGCCAGCAGGCCGAGATCGTGCATCGAGGCCTGTAGCGGCCAGGCCAGCGGCAGGGTCACCGCCGCCGAGATCAGGGCCCCCAGCAGTACCGCCGGCAACATGTCCGGCCCCTGCGCGCCAGGTTCCCCGGCCCGTTGCAGCAACGTCCAGTTGGCCGCACCGGCCAGCGGCACGGCGCAAGCGACCAGCGAGCCGAGCAGTGACGCGCCATTGCCGGCCTCGGCGCCGAACATCCAGGAAATCCCCGCGCCTGCGGCAAGGATAGCCAGCCATGTGCGCAACGGCAGATGCTTGCCGAGAAATATCCGCGAGAAGATCGCCGTCATCATCGGCCCAATGGCCATCGTCACCAGAACGTTGGCCACTGTCGTCAGCGTCAGGGAAACCATGAAGGCGGTGAACATCACGGCCCAGCAGAGTCCGGAGGCCCACAGCACGCGGCTGGAGCGCAGCAGGCCGGACCACAGCGCCGGTCCGCGCAGGGCGGTCAGGCCAACGGCCAGCGCCAGCGCATTGAACAGGCTGCGCCAGAAAGTGACCTCGAAGCTGCGCGCCGCATCGAGATGCCGCGTCACGACGCCGGCGATGCTCCACAGCAGCGTCACGAGGACCATCAGCGCCACGGCGCGGCGATGTGTCATTGTCGGGGTGGCCGCAGCCTCAGGAGCGGCGACGTCTGGCCTCGAACAGGCAAACCCCGGCCGCGACCGAGACATTGAGGCTTTCCACGGCCCCGTGCATCGGAATGCGCACCAGTTGGTCGCAATTCTCGCGCGTCAGGCGGCGCATGCCCTCACCTTCGGCGCCGAGCACCCAGGCCATCGCCTGCGGCCACTCGGCCGCGTAGAGATCGGATTCCGCCTCGCCGCTGGTGCCGATCACATGGATGTCGCGTTCCTTCAGTTCACGCAACGTCCGCGCAAGGTTGGTGACCAGCACGTAGGGGATGGTCTCGCCGGCGCCGCTGGCCGCCTTCAGTGCGACGTCGGTCAATCCCGCGGTGCGGTCCTTGGGCGCGATGACCGCGTGGACGCCTGCGGCATCGGCGACGCGCAGGCAGGCGCCGAGGTTGCGCGGATCGGTGACGCCGTCGAGCACGAGCAGGAAAGCGGGTTCCTCGAGCGTGTCGAGAACGTCGTCGAGATGCGCGACGTGGCGCCCGCCCTCGATGCGGGCGATGACGCCCTGATGCCGCGCACCCGGCGCCATGCCATCGAGGCGCCTGCTGTCGCCGGCAACCACCTTGACTCCCTGCAACTCCGCATGGGCGAGCAGATCTCGGGCGCGCGCATCATGACGGGCGGCATCGATGAAGATTTCCTTGACGGCATCGGGGTCGTGACGAAGCTTGGCGGTGATGGCGTGAAAGCCGTAAATCAGGCGTGAGGACATGACTGCTCGCAATCGATTGGAATTGCGATTTTACCGTGACCTATTGCCGGCCATTGGAACTGAATGCTGGAGGGGGTAATGATCAGGATGCTGCTCGACGGCAACCGGCGCTTCGTCGTCGAGGTTTTCGAGAAGATCCGGTCCACTTCACCGACCTCCGCCGCGAGCAGAGCCCGACCGTCCTGTGGACCGGCCGCTCCGACTCGCGGGCACCAGTGGACACCCTCACCGAGACCAACGCCGGGGCGGTCTTTGCGAACGGCAATATTCAGCCGTGGCCGCCGTGCCCCGTGTAACCCGGCAGACCGGCGGCCTCAGGGGATGAAGCGAGATGAATGGCCGCCGCGACGATCTCCCTCCGCTCCTCTTCCTTCATTTCCGAGAGCAGGATGTCCACGTCCTCGATCTCGTTCTTCAGCAGCCGATTGTCGAGGATGATGCGGTTGCGGAAGAACTGCGCCCAGCGAAACTCGGCGAAGTCGGCATCCATCTTGTCGTAGCCGAAGTGCTCGCGCACATACCAGGCGAGACCGCGACAGGGATCGTTGCTCAGCGGACGGTCGAATTTCGGCATCCACTGGCAAGACCGTTCCCTGACGAGCTGTTCAGGTTTTTCTCGGCAACGTCGGCAGTGCAGCGGGCGCGGTCATCGGCGATGTCAAACGCTTGAGCTTTGAGCGGCCGGTCCCAGAGGTCACGCAGACAAGACATGCCGTGAACAAGCAGGAGTGATATATTGATCTTGCAACTGGATGGTGGCTTGTCTGAAAGCTGCTCTTGTTTGATCAGGATCGATTCTGGGTGGAGGAGGCGCAATGGCGAACGAATCACACACGGTATCCCTCGGGTTTGCCGATCAGCGGTTCCCGGCGGGAGCGCATATTTGTCAGATCTTCAGCAGTGACGAAGAGCGATTGGATGCTCTACTCGAATTCCTCCGCAGTGGTCTTGAGGCAGGCGAGAAGACCGCTTGCTTCACCGAAAAGTTGGACGATGCGTATTTCGCCGATTACCTCGCCAAGCATGGTCTGTCCTGCGACAAGCTGAAGGAATCGGGGGCAGTCTCGATAGCCGGGACGAGGGAAGCCTATTTTCAAGATGGACGATTCGATCCGGATCGTATGCTTGGAACGCTAAAGCAGTACCACGAAGCTTCGGTTACCGAAGGATATCCAGCAGCGCGTGTCATAGGCGAAATGACAGCGGATATCGGAAGTATCTCCGGTGGTTCGCGCCTGATGGAATATGAATCGCGGGTTAGCCTTCTTCTCAAGGAGCACCCAGTAACCGCTGTCTGTCAGTACGACGCCAATGTTTTTGATGGCGCGACACTCATGAAGGTGCTCAAGGTCCACCCCCTGATGGTGATACGAGGCGCCGTAGTACGTAACCCCTGCTACATTCCGCCCGAGGAAGTTCTAGGGACTATCTGAACAAGCCACGTTTTCTGGGTGGCCTGCCCTAAAGAGGCTGGAAAACGAGCGGATTTTGCCCGTTGACCGCAAAAACATGAGGTTTCACCCTTCATTTTCCGCATCACGGGATACCTCGCCCGTTATCGGCATGGGCGCCGATGTGGGCCGCCTGTGCGGCCTCGCTTCGCTCGTGACCGCATCCCGCTTCGCGGGACCGCCCCATGGGCGTCCGTCGACTTCGGCTCATCATCCCGAAATGCCACTGGTTGAGCCTGTTTTCTCAAAATACACTGCACGCCGGATACTCATGCAGGGTCTTCCTGGCAAACCAATCCTGATTGCCGGACTTCAGGTATGTCCGTAAATGCTTCGGTGGATGCGGGGGTTCTTGCCCAGTTTCTGCTGGTTCAGAGCGTCGTTGCATCGTTGCCGGATGCGACAGTTGTTCCCTTCGTGGTTCAGGGACTATCAGATATTCCTGGAGTCAAGTCCGTCAGGTTCAGTTCAATGGTTAAGGGCGGCCAGGAAAAGGCCCTGCGGTATCCGTTGGTTTCGGGCCCATCCCGGTTTGGAGAGCTGATCCTCGACGTCCAGGAGCCAGAAGTCTTCGCTCCCTACGCCGACCATATTCGCAATTTTGTCTTCATGGTCGGGCTCATTCTTGAGGAGAGACGCCAGAAACGAGTCATTGAATCCCACAAACACTATCTCGAACAGCAAGTGGCAGAACGGACAAATGAACTGGCGCAGCAACGGGATACGGCACAACGCTATTTGGACGTAGCCGGTGTAATGCTCATGGCTCTCGACGGCAATGGGCGAATTGTGATGATCAACAGGAAAGGGGCACAACTTCTTGGCAAACCGGAAAGTGCCTTGCTCGGAGCGGACTGGTTCGACAATTTTGTGCTGGCTGATGAGCGCACTATGGTTCGTGGAGTATTCGATACGCTGATGTCGGGCGAAACACAGTTGGTGGAGCGGTACGAAAACCGCATCATCAATGCTGCCGGTCTGGAGCGGAACATGGTGTGGAATAACACCTTGCTCCGGAACGACGAGGGGGCCGTTATCGGAATCCTGTCTTCTGCCGAGGACGTGACCGAACGAAGACTTGCTGAAAATGCTCTAAGAGAAAGCGAAGAAAACCTCGCCATCACGCTGCACTCCATCGGCGATGCTGTAATCGCCACGCAACCGGATGGACGGGTGACGCGAATGAACCCGACTGCTGAACGACTGTCGGGATGGAAGCTGGCGGAGGCGATTGGCCGGCCCTTGTCCGACGTGTTCCGCATCATCAATTCCGATACCCGAGAGACAGTAGCCGATCCGGTTCAGTTGGTGATGCGCCATGGCGCGGTAGTTGGACTTGCCAAACACACTGTATTGGTGGCACGCGACGGTCGGGAATACCAGATTGCCGATAGCGCGGCTCCGATTCGAAATGCGGCCGGAGAATTGGTTGGCGTGGTGCTGGTGTTCAGCGATATCACCGAGAAATACCGCATCGAGGAAGAACTGAGAGCGAGTGAGGAGAGACACCGCCTGTTGGCAGACAACGCCTCCGACGTGATCTGGACAATGAACCTTGAAGGCCGCCTCACCTACGTCAGCCCCTCGATTGAAAAACTCCGTGGATATACAAGTACCGAAGCCATCGGGCAATCGCTGGGGTTGATGCTGACGCCGGAATCTGCTGCACGCGCGATCGATGGCCTTGAAAAAACCCGCGCTGCGTTAGATGCGGGCTTGCCGATTCCGGAGTTTCGGAGAGAACTCGAACAAACGTGCAAGGACGGCACAACGGTGTGGACCGAAGTCACTGCCTCAGGCATGCACGATGCAGCCGGCAAGTTCGCCGGAATTCTCGGTGTCACTCGCGACATAACCGAGCGCAAGCGGATTGAACTGAAACTGCTGGAAAGCGAGGCCACGTTCAGGAAACTGTTTGAGGACTCCTCCGATGCCATTCTCCTGATCGACGGCACGGGCGTCTTCGTCGAGTGCAATCAGGCGGCACTCAAACTGCTCAAGATGACACGAGAGCAGTTCCTCCTCTCACCGCTATCTAGCATTTCACCGGAGTTCCAACCCGACGGACGACGCTCTGCCGAATCCGCACCGGAGATGATTGCGCTGGCCTACAGTCAGGGGTTGCATCGTTTTGACTGGACCTGCGTCAATGCCGAGGGGGGCGAGTTCATTGTCGAGGTGTCGCTTATGCCCATCGCGATCAAGGGACAGACGATGCTCCACACTGCCTGGCGTGACATTACCGAGCGCAAGGCATTCGCCGACAGGATCGAACACCTGGCTTTCTACGATCCGCTCACCGACTTGCCCAATCGCCGTCTCATGCGCGACCGACTCGAACAGGCGATCACCAGCAGCGCCCGTCACAATCGCCATGGTGCCTTGATGCTTCTGGACATGGATGATTTCAAGACCCTCAACGATACACAGGGCCATGACGTTGGTGACCAGTTGCTAATGGAGGTGGCTCGCCGCCTTCATGCCTCCGTGCGAGAAGGCGATACCGTCGCGCGTCATGGAGGCGACGAGTTTGTCGTGATACTTGAAGATCTCAACGACGATACGCTGGCTGCAACGCAGGCAGAGAGCGTGGCCGTAAAGATTCTGCGTGCCGTCAGCCGGGCTTATTTGCTCTTGATTAGCAATGAACGTCAGCTACGCGAATCGTGCGCAGTGGACGAGGATTTGCGCTGATGGCCGCGATGAGCAGGCGGTTGTGAAGCGTGCGGAGATCGAAGCGGCGATTGAAGCGATAGCAG
>WBZP01000310.1_pt1 | contig 67572 bp, 56 predicted proteins | sample 5204301 | NCBI WGS metagenome assembly WBZP01 (sample SAMN12412401, study PRJNA552823) | activated sludge metagenome | isolation source: activated sludge from nitrification reactor of wastewater treatment plant... | place: USA: Pennsylvania | collected 2017 | reverse complement strand
TGAGGATGTTTTCCATCTTCATCGCTTCGATGACGGCCAGTTTTTCCCCGGCGCGAACCAGTTGTTTGTCATGAACGAGAACTTCGCGCAGCAGCCCGGGCATCGGTGACAGCAAGAACTTCGACAAGTCCGGTGGTACCTTTATGGGCATCCGCGCCAGCAGCAAATCTGCTTTTGGCGTCATCACGATGGCCTTGACCTGTTTGCCGTAGTGGCTGATCCGATACGCCAGACCGTCGCGCTCGACCTGCATGCAGAACGGCTCGCCGTTGCACGTTCCGCGGAATACCAGTTCCCTGAACAGCCAGTCGGAGACAATGTCGTAGCGCTTTTCGCCGCAGGTTGCCGAATAGCCGCCGGCGATGGAGTCAAGCGTGACCTTGTGGTGCTTTCCTTCGATGGCCACCACCCAGTCCCGGCCCACTTTTCGTTCGTGGCCCGGCATCTGGTCGCTGATCTTTACGGCACGGTCGATATAGCGGCGCCGTGCGAAGGCGGCGACAGCGGCCAGTAGTCCGATATCGTCGTAGGGAACATCGGCAGCGACAAAACCATTGGGGTATTCATCGGTGATGAATGCGGTGGTGAAGATGCCGGAAACAAAGCGCGGGTGTTGCACCAGCGCCGCCTGGAAGGGGATGTTCGAGCTGACACCGCGAATGAAGAAGGCATTGAGCGCGTCGCGCATGCGCTCGATGGCCTGCAGGCGATTGTCACCATGGCAGATGAGCTTGGCGATCATCGAATCATAGTGCATTGAAATCTCGCCACCTTCGTAAACGCCGGTGTCGACGCGCACCCTGCCGTCCGCGGCTTCCGGCGGCTGGAATTTCACCAGGCGTCCGGTCGAAGGCAGGAAACCGCGGAAGGGGTCTTCGGCATTGATCCGGCATTCGATGGCCCAGCCCTTCGGCTTGATGTCGGCCTGGGTGAAGGGAAGCTTCTCGCCAGCGGCAACCCGGATCATCAGTTCGACCAGGTCGAGGCCGGTGATGAACTCGGTGACCGGATGCTCGACCTGCAAGCGGGTGTTCATTTCGAGGAAGTAGAACGACTTGTCGGAGCCGACGACAAACTCGACCGTGCCGGCGCTCTGGTACTTGACTGCCTTGGCCAGTGCCACTGCCTGCTCGCCCATGGCTTTGCGCACCGAATCGTCGATAAAAGGCGACGGCGCTTCCTCAATGACCTTCTGGTGGCGGCGCTGAATCGAACATTCGCGTTCAAGGAGATAGATGGTGTTGCCGTGGGAGTCGGCAATGATCTGGATCTCGATGTGGTGCGGGCCTTCGACAAATTTTTCGATGAACACGCGATCATCGCCGAAGCTGTTGCGGGCCTCGTTACGACACGAATCAAAGCCTTCGAAAGCCTCGGCATCGTTGTGCGCGACGCGCAGCCCCTTGCCACCCCCGCCGGCGGAGGCCTTGATCATTACCGGATAGCCGATCCCCTTGGCGATCTCGACGGCTTGACTAGCGTCGGCAATGGCATCGTTGTAGCCGGGAATGGTATTGACCTTGGCTTCGATGGCCAGTTTTTTTGACTCGATCTTGTCGCCCATCGCAGCGACCGAATAATGTTTTGGCCCGATGAAGGTAATCCCGTTTTCTTCAAGACGTTTGGAGAACTCCTGATTCTCGGAGAGGAAGCCATAGCCGGGGTGAACGGCCTCGGCACCCGTCTGCTTGCAGGCAGCGATGATCTTGTCGATGGACAGGTAGGACTCCTTCGATGCGGCCGGGCCAATGCATACGGCTTCGTCGGCACTCAGCACGTGCAAGGAGTCGCTGTCCGCTTCGGAATATACGGCGACGGTGGCAATGCCCATGCGGCGGGCGGTCTTCATGACGCGGCAGGCGATTTCACCGCGATTGGCAATTAGAATCTTCTTGAACATTTTTAAACCTCTTTTAACGCAGATTTCGCAGAGGCGCAGTGAGCGCGCCGAAATACAAAGGGCGTAAAGGTGTCGATTCGCGGCGACCTTGGCATCCCTGTACCTCGTGCGTTCAATGCGGTGACCGATTTTTCACAAGGGAATGTTGCCGTGCTTGCGCCAGGGATTCTCGAGCTTCTTGTCACGCAACATGGCGAGCGAACGGCAGATGCGTTTGCGCGTTTCGTTCGGCATGATGACATCGTCAATGAATCCGCGTGCTCCGGCGACAAAGGGGTTGGCGAACTTGGCCTTGTATTCGGCTTCACGCTGCGCCAGCTTGGCCGGATCGCCTTTCTCTTCGCGGAAAATGATTTCTACGGCGCCTTTCGGGCCCATCACGGCAATTTCGGCGGACGGCCAGGCAAAGTTCACGTCGCCGCGCAGATGCTTCGAGGACATCACGTCATAGGCGCCGCCATAAGCCTTGCGGGTAATGACGGTGATCTTCGGAACGGTGCATTCGGCATACGCGTAAAGTAGTTTGGCGCCGTGCTTGATGATGCCGCCGTATTCCTGCGCGGTGCCGGGCATGAAGCCGGGTACGTCGACAAACGTGACGACAGGGAAGTTGAATGCGTCGCAGAAGCGGACAAAGCGTGCCGCCTTGGTCGAGCTCTTGATGTCCAGGCAGCCGGCCATGACCAAGGGTTGATTGGCCACAATGCCGACCGGCGAGCCGTCCATCCGCCCGAAACCGATGACGATGTTCTTGGCGAAATCGGGTTGCAACTCAAAGAAATCGCCGTCATCGACGGTTTTGAGGATCAACTCTTTGATGTCGTAGGGCTTATTCGGATTATCCGGAACCAGTGTGTCGAGCGAGAAATCGAGCCGCTCGGCCGGATCCTGCGCGGGTAAACACGGTGGTTTTTCGCGGTTGTTGGCTGGCAGGAAACCGAGGAACCGGCGCATGATCATCAGCGCTTCGACGTCGTTTTCAAAAGCCAGATCGGCGACGCCGGATTTGCTGGTGTGGCTTACGGCACCGCCCAGTTCTTCGGCGGTGACATCTTCGTGGGTCACCGTCTTGACGACCTCCGGTCCGGTGACGAACATGTACGAGGAGTCCTTGACCATGAAAATGAAATCGGTCATTGCCGGGCTATACACGGCGCCGCCCGCGCAGGGTCCCATGATCAGTGAAATCTGAGGGATGACGCCGGAAGCCATCACATTGCGCTGAAAGACATCGGCGTAGCCGCCGAGCGAAGCAACGCCTTCCTGGATGCGCGCGCCACCCGAATCGTTCAGGCCGATCAGCGGTGCGCCGACCTTCATCGCGTGATCCATCAGTTTGCAGATCTTTTCGGCGTGCGACTCGGAAAGCGAGCCGCCAAACACCGTAAAGTCCTGAGAGAAAACAAACATCAGACGACCGTTGATGGTGCCGTAGCCAATCACCACGCCGTCACCCGGAACGGATTGATCGGCCATCCCGAAATCGGTACATCGGTGCTCCTTGAACATGTCCCATTCTTCAAAGGAGCCGTTATCGAGCAACAGTTCAATCCGTTCGCGGGCGGAAAGCTTTCCTTTGGCGTGCTGGCTGTCGATGCGTTTTTGGCCACCGCCGAGGTAGGCAGCCCCACGCTTCTCTGCCAGTTGGCGAATGATGTCATGCATGAAATTTTCTCCCTGAAGTGATAGGTGAATCAGATTGCAAAAAACCGAATTTTCTTGTGCCTTCTCAATTCTTCAAGCTGTGCAGAAGTCGATACGCTGCGGCGCCAGGCGTTGTGCGACCTTCTGCGACGTCGCGTGACAAGCCGGGCAGGGCAGCGTGGACAACGGGATGTTCGCGAAAAAAATGGCGCAAACCCGAATCGATCAGGCTCCACATCCAGTCCACCGCTTGTCGTCGACGTTTTTCGTCAAACTCGCCGCTAGTGCTCATGGCTTGGCGATAACGTTCGATTTCGGCCCAGAATTGAGGTATGCCACGCTTGGCCAGCGCGCTGACAGTGAGTACGGGGGGGCGCCAGTTCGGGCTGGCCGAGCGGAGCATGGTCAGTGCGGTTTTCATCTGTACGCGGGCGCATTCGGCAGCACGCTCATCGATGTCCGCCTTGTTGAAGACGACCATGTCGGCGATCTCGACAATCCCTTTTTTGATCGCTTGCAGATCGTCGCCGGAGTTGGGCAACTGAAGCAGGACAAAGACATCGACCATGCCGGCGACCGTCGTCTCGGATTGCCCGACACCCACGGTTTCGACAATGATGACATCGAATCCGGCGGCTTCGCAGATCAGCATCGCTTCGCGCGTTTTGTCGGCGACACCACCGAGAGATCCTGCTGTCGGGCTGGGGCGAATGAACGCCCTTTCCTGCTGACAGAGCAGTTCCATCCGCGTCTTGTCGCCCAGGATTGAACCTCCGGAAACCGAAGACGACGGGTCGACGGCCAGGACGGCGACGCGTTTCCCGCTTTCGATCAGGTGAATGCCGAGTGTTTCGATGAACGTTGACTTGCCGGCGCCGGGCACGCCGGAGATGCCGACGCGGATGGCCTTGCCGGTATGCGGCAGGAGTGCGGTTAAAACCTCGTGGGCGCGCAGTTGATGGTCTCTGCGCGTTGACTCGATGAGGGTGATCGTTTTGGCCAGCGCACGCCGGCTTTGCCCCAGTACGCCATCGACCAGTTGCTGGTCGATGGCAGGCAGTGGCACATTGGGAGTGTTGCTTTCATCCATTTCAATGGCTAGCTTTCCTATGTGCTTGGGGTTCAAGCCTTTGCCGTTGCACGCGCCTTGCGAATTTCAGCGATGACCGTGGTTGCCGAATCCTCGATGCGGGTGCCCGGGCCAAAAATGGCTTTGGCGCCAGCCTTGTACAGATAGTCGTAATCCTGGGCCGGAATTACCCCGCCAGCAAACACGATGATATCGTCGGCGCCCTGATCCTTCAGCGCCTTGACCAGTTCCGGCAGCAAGGTCTTATGGCCGGCGGCCAGCGACGAAACGCCGATGGCATGGACATCGTTTTCGATGGCCAGACGAGCCGCTTCTTGCGGGGTCTGGAACAGCGGACCAACGTCGATGTCAAAACCCAGGTCGGCAAAGGCCGTGGCAACCACCTTGGCGCCGCGGTCGTGACCATCCTGGCCGAGCTTGGCGATCATGACGCGCGGGCGGCGACCTTCATCGTCCTTGAATTTTTCGATATCGGCCTTGAGCGTCTCCCAACTGGTAATGCCTTCGACGACCGATCCATAGACGCCCGAGACGGTTTGCTGGGTGGCGCGGAAGCGACCGAATACCTTTTCCATGGCGTCGGAAACTTCACCGACGGTAGCGCGCAAACGCATGGCCTTTACCGTCAAATCGAGCAGGTTGCCCTGACCGCTTTCAGCGCACTGGGTCAATGCGTCGAGCGCCGCCTGCACGGCGGCGCCGTCGCGGCTGGCGCGGATACTCTTCAAGCGGGCCACTTGCGATTCGCGAACGGCGTTGTTGTCGATATCGCGGATGTCGAGTTTATCTTCCTTGGCTAGCTTGTACTTGTTCACGCCGACGATCACGTCTTTTCCGGAATCGATGCGTGCCTGCTTGTCGGCGGCACAGGCCTCGATGCGCATCTTGGCCCAGCCGGATTCGACGGCTTGCGTCATGCCACCCATGCCTTTGACTTCCTGGATGATCTTCCATGCTTCATCGACCATGTCCTGCGTCAGCTTTTCCATCATGTAGGAACCGGCCCAAGGATCGACGACATTGGTGATGTGGGTTTCTTCCTGAATGATGAGTTGGGTGTTGCGCGCAATGCGTGCCGAAAAATCGGTCGGCAGAGCAATGGCTTCGTCGAGCGAATTGGTATGCAGCGACTGGGTGCCACCAAATACCGCGGCCATCGCTTCGACGGTGGTACGCACGACGTTGTTGTACGGATCCTGTTCGGTCAGCGTCCAGCCGGAAGTCTGACTGTGCGTGCGCAGCATCGAAGATTTCGCGCTCTTCGGGTTGAACTCCTGCATGACCTTCCACCACAACAGGCGCGCGGCGCGCAGCTTGGCCACTTCGAGATAGAAGTTCATGCCGATGGCGAAGAAGAACGACAGGCGGCCGGCAAAAACATCGACATCCAGTCCCGAATCGATGGCTGTCTTGACGTAGTCACGGCCGTCGGCGATGGTGAATGCCAGTTCAAGCGCTTGCGTCGCACCGGCTTCCTGCATGTGATAACCCGAAATCGAGATCGAGTTGAACTTCGGCATGTGCTGCGACGTGTAGCCGATGATGTCGGAAATGATCTTCATCGACGGTTTCGGCGGGTAAATGTAGGTGTTGCGCACCATGAATTCTTTGAGGATGTCGTTCTGGATCGTCCCCGAGAGCTTTTCCTGCGTCACGCCCTGTTCTTCGGCGGCGACGATGTAGCCGGCGAGAACCGGCAGCACGGCGCCGTTCATGGTCATTGACACCGAGATTTTCTCAAGCGGAATACTGTCGAACAGAATCTTCATGTCTTCAACCGAATCGATCGCCACACCGGCCTTGCCGACGTCACCGACGACGCGGGCGTTGTCGGAGTCATAGCCGCGGTGCGTGGCCAGATCGAAGGCGACGGAAACGCCTTGACCGCCGGCGGCCAGCGCCCTGCGGTAGAAGGCGTTGGACTCTTCGGCGGTCGAAAAGCCGGCATACTGGCGGATCGTCCAGGGACGCACGGAATACATGGTCGCCTGGGGGCCGCGAACAAATGGGGCAAAGCCGGGAAGCGTGTCGGTGTATTGCAGACCGGCAACGTCCTGCTTGGTATAAAGGGGCTTGACGACGATGCCTTCCGGGGTGACCCAGTCGATGGCATCAACCACCCCGCCTGGGGCCGACTTGGTGGCCGCCTTTTTCCAGGCGTCTAAATTCGAGGAATCAAGAAGCGCGACATTGCTCTCGTTGGACATGAATAGACCTTTCAGAAAGTAAGAAACTTGGGGGACGTTCCTCAACCGGAATGACCGAAAAAAGCAAACCGGCTGCAAGCGTTGCGCTCACCAGCGGTGGCAAACTCGCCACGACCGGTCAATGCTACTTTACCCACAGCGGCAAGGCAAGAAAAAACGGATTGATGAGCATTTTCCTGATAGAAATCATGGCTTCAATGCGCGTCAGGTGAATGAGTCCGGCTCAGGAAAAAAAGTTCCATAGCATCTTGGCGGCCAAGGCAATGAGCACGCAGGCGAAGATGCGTTTCAGGGTGGCGACGGGCAGTCGATGCGCGAGCTTCGCGCCGAGCGGGGCGATCAGCATGCTGGCTGGAACCATCCAGACCAAGGCCGGCAGGTAGACGAATCCCATGCTCCAGGCCGGAAGGTCGGCGTGACCCCAGCCATTGTAGATGTAGCCCAGGGTGCCGCCGACAGCGATCGGAAAACCGATGGCCGCCGACGTGCCAATCGCGTTTTGCACGCGCACGTTGCACCAGGTCAGAAAGGGCACGGTCAGGGAACCTCCGCCGATGGCCACCAGCGCCGATACGGCGCCGATTCCCGAACCGACGGCAAAGACGCCGATGGCGCCAGGCAGATCGCGCGAGGCCTTGGGTTTCAGGTTGAGTATCATCTGCACCGCCACCAGGCAGACAAAAGCGGTGAAGAAAAGCGCCAGCGGCTTGGCTGGCACCCTGGATGCGAACAGTGTGCCGAGCAGTGTGCCGAGCAGGATGCCAGGGGTAATCTGGATCACCACCTTCCAGAGTACGGCGCCGTGCTGGTGGTGCGAGCGCAGGCTCGAAATCGAGGTGAACAGGATCGTGGCGATGGACGTGCCGAGAGCCAGATGCAGCACTTCACCTGTCGAAAAGCCGACTTGTGCGGCAAACATCATGGCCAGCGCGGGCACCATCACCAGCCCGCCACCAATACCCAGCAGGCCGGCAAAAAAGCCGGCAAACAGGCCCAATCCGATATACGCCAGCCACCAGCTCACACCGCTCTCCCTTCAAGTGGGATTGTAACCCGGTCGGCACAAAAACTCGCGGGCGACGGCCGCGCTGGTCTATCATCCTAGAAACCTCAGTTGACCGCTCATCTCTTGGCATCGGGCATTGAGACAAATGGCACTTCTCCTGATTGACCGTTTCACCATTTGGGTGAGTCCGCTTTGGGGCGGATTGCACGGTTTTTGGGGCGCACGGCGGCGTTGCAACTGCTTGGAACGGAACGACCATTCCGCGTCGTTGCGCCTTGCCCTGCACCCCCAAAACCTCTCACTCCACCCCGTCCAACTGAGGTTTCTAGGATCATCCGCAAGAAAAGGTGATCGATGAATTCGTGGGCTTCCGCAATCGGCTATGTTGCCGCCATCCTCACAACCGTTTCCTTCATACCGCAGGTCTTGAAGATTTGGCACGCGCGCTCGGCGAAAGATGTCTCGCTCGGCATGTACTCCCTGTTTACGCTGGGAATCTTTTTTTGGCTGGTCTACGGCGTGCTGATTGAATCGTGGCCTGTAATCGTGGCCAACTTCGTAACGCTGGTTCTGGCCGGCGCGGTACTGGTCATGAAGCTCAAGTTCGGGTGAGTACGAACGAATCGTCGAGTACGCCGGGGCGTGCGGTTCGCGCATTCGATTGGGCGCAGGCGGTGGCGAAGCCTATCGCCGATTCCAGTGTTTCCATGGGGAGCTTGTCCCAGGGGCGCGGCGCGTCCATGACCAATAATTGCGCCAGCATCCCGGCCAGGAATGCGTCACCGCTGCCAATGGGGTTGATGGTCTCGGCGGCCGAAAGCCGGGGGACGGGCAAGGTCCGAACCACCCCGTTGCGGACAAGCAGCGTGCTGTCGGCGCCACGCGTCAGGACGAAAACGGCGGAATGAAGTGTCGACACCTCGGCGATGGCCTCCATGAATTCGGGCGCAGCGTGCGCCTCGGCCCGACCTCTGCTGAGCCCGGAAGTGCCGAACCGGCCCGCCAGAAAAGTCGCAACGAATTCGTCAAGGTTGATCTTGATCACGGCGGGTCGGGCGGCCAAAGCCGCACGGAGTTCAGAGCCCTGCATGTCCAGAAACACGGGGACGCCGTAATCTTGCGCCATCCCGGCCAGACGCGCCGGGAAACCCGCCGGATAGCCGGGCGCCATCGAGCCGGCGATGACCAGCGCAATGGCTGATGGCAGCAAGTCGTCTACAGTCTTGCTCAGGGCGACGACGCAGGATTCGTCCACCGGCGAGGACGGTTCGACGAGTTCGGTGACACGGTTTCCGTGGGCGCCGCTGGTTTCCACAATAGAAGTGCAGGTGCGCAAGCGCCCGGAAGAAGGAATGAAACGCAGATCCAGTCCTTCCCGCCGGGCCAGTGCGCTCAGCTCGTCGGCGTTGCTTCCGCCCTGAGCCAGGCAAACGGCCCGGCGGCCCAGTCGCCGCAGCACGCGACAGACATTCACCCCCTTGCCGGCAACGTCGACCAGCACCTCGCCCAGCCGATTGACTTCTCCCGGAATCAGGGCGTCGATGAAAACCGTGTGCTGGAGTCCGGGGCTCAGGCAGATGCAGATGACGGACATGGTCCTGGAAACCTGGAAGCCGAAGTCAAACGTAAAAGACCCGGCGCGAACGTCGGGTCTCGGTTATGGCCATCTAAGCGCTCGGGTCAATCAACCGGCGATGACGCCCTCGACTGCCTCGGCCACCTTGGCTGCCGTGATGCCGAGGAAATCGAAGACCTGATTGGCCGGCCCGCACTCGCCGAAGCGGTCGATGCCGACAACGGCGCCTTCGAGGCCCACGTACTGACGCCAGTAGCCGGTGACGCCCGCCTCGACGGCCACGCGCGGCACACCGCGCGGCAGCACCGCATCGCGATAGCCGGCGTCCTGCTGATCGAACACGAAGCTTGAAGGCATGGAAACGACGCGAACGGCGATTCCCTTTGCGGCCAGCGATTGCTGGGCGGCGACGGCCAGGCCCACCTCGGAACCGGTGGCGATGATCACCGCTTTAAGTGCGCCGACAGCCTCCTTGAGCACATAGCCTCCATTACGGATGGCCGCAATCTGCCCGGCGTCGCGAGGCTGATGGGGAAGGTTCTGGCGCGTCAGGATCAGCGCGGTCGGCGTGGTGCGGTGTTCGATGGCGATCTGCCAGGCGACGAAGGTTTCCACGCTGTCGCAGGGACGCCACACATCCAGGTTCGGCATCATGCGCAGGGTAGCGGTCTGCTCGATCGGCTGGTGCGTCGGGCCGTCTTCGCCGACGCCAACGGAATCGTGCGAAAAGACATAGATCGGGTTGATGCGCATCAGCGCCGCCATGCGGATGGCGTTGCGCGCATACTCGGAAAACATCAGAAAGGTGCCGCCAAACGGACGCAGGCCGCCGTGCAGAAGCATTCCGTTCATGACTACGGCCATACCGAATTCGCGCACGCCATAGTGGATGTAGTTGCCGCCTTCGGCCATGGCTTCCGGGCGTACGCTGCGGCAGCCTTTCCACAGGGTCAGATTGGACCCGGCCAGGTCGGCTGAACCACCAACGAATTCCGGCATCAACGGCGCCAGCGCCTGAATGGCGTTCTGCGACGACTTGCGTGTGGCGATCACTTCACCCTTGGCGGCGATGTCTTGCAAGATTTCCGCTGTCCGGGCAGTGAATTCGGAATTGAGATCACCCTTCGTGCGGCGCTCGAATTCAGCCGCCAGCGCCGGGTGAGCTTTGCGATAGGCGTCAAACAAGGCTTGCCAATCCGCCTGGAGTTTGGCACCCGCATCGCGGCTGTTCCAGCCGGCGCGCACCTCAGCGGAAATTTCGAATTCACCCTCGGTGATGCCCAGCGCGGCGCGCGTCGCGGCGATTTCGTCCTTGCCCAGCGGAGCGCCGTGCACGTCGTGGGTGCCGGCCTTGTTCGGCGATCCCTTGCCGATGATCGTCTTGCAGCAGATCAGCGTTGGTTTCTTGCTCTGCGATTTTGCCGCGACTATGGCGCGATCGACCGCATCGATGTCGTGACCATCGACATCGCGGATCACGTTCCAGCCATAGGCCTCGAAACGCCCGGGCGTATCGTCGGTGAACCAGCCTTCGACGTGCCCGTCGATGGAAATGCCGTTGTCGTCGTAGAAAGCGATGATCTTGGCCAGCTTCCAGGTGCCCGCCAGCGAACAGACTTCATGGGAAATGCCTTCCATCATGCAACCATCGCCCATGAAGGCGTAGTTGTAATGGTCGACAATCGGGAAACCCTCACGATTGAACTCGGCGGCCAGCAGCTTTTCGGCCAGGGCGAAGCCGACGATATTGCCGATACCCTGCCCGAGCGGGCCGGTGGTCGTCTCGACGCCCGCCGTGTGACCATACTCCGGGTGCCCCGGCGTCTTGCTGTGCAGTTGGCGGAAGCGCTTGAGTTCGTCGAGCGGCAGGTCGTAGCCGGTCAGGTGCAGCAGGGCATAGAGCAGCATCGAGCCATGGCCGTTGGACAGCACGAAGCGGTCGCGGTTGGGCCATTTGGGGTCGGCCGGATTATGTCTGAGGTGGCGATTCCACAGGGCAACCGCGATTTCAGCCATGCCCATCGGAGCACCCGGGTGCCCCGAATTGGCGGCTTGAACAGCATCCATGGCCAGCACGCGAATTGCATTTGCCAGCGAAGCCTGAGAAACCATTTGCTAACCCTTCCGATTGGTTGAAAATTGTTGGTCAGCGCCGATTTTTGGCCGGCTAGCTGAAGACCCTACATTCTATCCGGATGCTACGCGACTGTCAGTACGAAACGCTGCAGGGTATCCGCGATGGCGTCGCTGTCGTTGCTACCGGTGACCCAGTCGGCGCACGCCCGCACCTCGGCCCGGCTGTTTTCCATGGCCACGCCCAGGCCGGCCATGCGCAGCATTTCGATGTCATTCTGCTGGTCGCCGAAGGCAATCACTTCGTCGCGCGCGATGCCTTGTTCGGCGATCCAGGCGTTGAGGCGCCTGCCTTTGCTGTTGCCGGCGTGCGCGATATCGAGGCGGTTGTGCGCGGACCACTCGGCGCTCAAGCCAAGGGTCGTTTCGAGATCGGCGGCGAAGGCGCTCATGCTCGTCAGGTCGTCGCCGGCCGTAGCAAACTTCCACACCGTTTCGCATTCGTCGAGCATGCGCTCGAAGGAGTCAATCCGGTCAATGCGCGGGCGCACATCCTGCGGCAGGGTGGCCGACCAATCCAACAGTTTGTTGACGTGGTAACTCTCTCTTTCATAAGCCATGAAATCGTCGGCGTAGATCATCGTGTAGATACCGCGATCGCGTATCAGCCTGAGCAAACGGCAAGCTTCCTGTCGCGAAAACGGGTTGCTGGCCAGCGGTCGGCCGGCGCGAAAATCGTACATATATGTCCCGTTGCAGCAGATGGCCGGCAGTTCAAGCCCCAGTTGGCGCCAGTAGGGATAGGCCGCGCCATGATGGCGGCCGGTCACGATCATGACTTGCACGCCCTTGGCCCGCACCTGGCTCAGGGCTTCGATCGTCTCGCGACGGATCAGCAACTGGCTGTCGAGCAGGGTTCCGTCGAGATCCAGCGCGACCAACCGATACTTCATGCATTTCTCCAGGCGGCAACCGGGCGTTGTCCGTGAGGCTTCAGCGGGCGATTCCGCCATCCGCCGCCAGAATATCGTCGCGAATGTTCATCGGTTCGTCGCGGAAGATGCGCGCGTCCATGGTTTTCAGTTGCGGGCTGATTGCCGGGCGGAACGCCATTTGCCCCAGAATATCGCGCTCCAGATCGATACTGGGGGCGATCTCGATCAGTTCCAGCCCGTCGGCGGTCAGGCGAAAGACGCAGCGCTCGGTGATGTACAGTACTGGTTGTCCGCGCTTGAAGGCGTATTCGCCGCTGAACGTGCGATGTTCCACCTCAGGGACGAATTTCGCCATGCCGCCTTCTTTGAGAATTTTGAGGGCGCCATCGGCGATGCTGACATTGAGTTGAACAGCCGTGAAGGTGCCGACGAAAACCAGTCGCTTGGCGGTCTGGCTGATATTGATGAAACCGCCGGCGCCAGACAGTCGCGTTCCAAACTTGCTGACATTGAGGTTGCCGTACCGGTCGGCCTGCGCCAGGCCAAGGAAGGCGAGGTCCAGCCCGCCGCCATCGTAGAAATCGAATTGCGAGGGTTGGTCAATGATCGCTTCGGCGTTGGTGGCCGCGCCGAAGCTCAGTCCGCCGGCCGGAATGCCGCCGACTACGCCGGGTTCGGCGGTGAGCGTCATCAGGTCGATAATCTTTTCTTCGGCGGCGACGCTGGCGACGCCTTCGGGCATGCCGATGCCGAGGTTGACGACGACATTGGGCCTGAGTTCGAACGCCGCGCGACGGGCGATGATCTTGCGTTCGTCCAGTTCCATCGCCGGAATGGCCGACATCGGCACCCGGAGTTCTCCGGCAAACGCCGCGCTATAGGGTTCGACGAAGGTTTGCATCTGGTATTCGGGTTTTTCGGAGACGACCACACAATCGACCAGAATGCCGGGGATTTTTACCTGACGCGAGTTGAGCGAACCGCGCTCGGCGATGCGCTCGACCTGGACGATGACGATTCCGCCCGAATTGTGCGCCGCCATGGCGATGGCCAGCGCCTCCAGCGTCAGGGCTTCCTTTTCCATGGTGATGTTGCCGTCGGGGTCGGCGGTGGTACCGCGAACGATGCCGACATTGATCGGGTAGGTTTTGTAGAAGAGATATTCTTCGCCGTCGATGACCATCAGTTCGATCAGGTCCTTTGTAGTGACGGCGTTGATCTTGCCGCCGCCATGGCGCGGATCGACGAAGGTGCCCAAACCAACACGCGAAAGCAGCCCCGGCTTGCCTGCCGCGATGTCGCGAAACAGGTGGGTAATGATGCCCTGCGGCAGGTTATAGGCCTCGATCAGGTCGTTGACGGCGAGCCTTTGCAATTTGGGCGCCAGTCCCCAATGTCCGCCGATCACCCGGGCGATCAGACCCTCGTGGCCGAAGTGGTTCAGGCCGCGATCCTTGCCGTCGCCCTGGCCGGCGGCGTAGGTCAGCGTCAGATTGCGCGGCGTGCCTGCCGGTGACAACGGGTCGGCGCCAAGGAAGCGCTGTTCGATGGCAACGGCAATGTTCTCGGCAAAACCAATGCCGATAAAGCCGCCGGTGGCGACCGTGTCACCATCGCGGATCAGGCGTACGGCCTCGGCCGCACTGACGATCTTGTTGCGTTTTCCGGCGGGTGGCGTGGATTTTTTGCGGGTCAAAGCATTCCTCCTTGCTGGTAGGTCTGACTACTCGAGTGTCCCAAGTTTCTTTAACGCATCCTCGAGAATGCTCAGTGTGCGTACCGGCCGATGCAGCTTTTCGAGGCCGAACAGACCGATACGGAATGTTCGGAAATCGGCAGGTTCGTCGCACTGCAGCGGAACGCCGGCAGCGGTCTGGAGTCCGGTCCGGATGAACTTCTTCCCCGACTGGATCTCCGGGTCGGTGGTATAGCTGACCACCACACCGGGTGCCTGGAAACCCTCGGCAGCGACGCTGGGGAAGCCCCTGGCGACCAGCAGCTCGCGCACTTGCCGCCCGAGTTCCTGCTGTTCCTGGCAGACCCGGTCGAAGCCATAGGCTTCGGTTTCCAGCATGACGTCGCGCAAGGCGGCGAGCGCGTCGGTGGGCATGGTGGCGTGATAGGCGTGTCCGCCGTTCTCGAAGGCTTCCATGATCTGCAACCATTTCTTCAGGTCCAGGCCAAAACTGCTGCTGGTGGTCGTGTCGATCCGTTCGCGCGCGCGCTCGCCGAGTGCGACCAGGGCACAACACGGCGAGCTGCTCCAGCCTTTTTGCGGGGCGCTGATCAGCACGTCGACATCGTTGGCGACCATGTCGACCCAGACGGCGCCCGAGGCGACGCAATCGAGCACGAACAGGCCATCGTTCTCGCGCACCGCGGCGCCGACAGCACGCAGGTACGCGTCAGGCAGGATCATGCCGGAGGCCGTCTCGACATGCGGGGCAAAGACGACATCCGGTCGGTGTTCGCGGATCGCGGCGACAACTTCATCGATCGGCGCCGGAGTGTAAGGGGCCTGGCTGTCGCCACCGACCGGGCGGGCTTTGAGGACGATGCTCGCCGACGGGATACGGCCCATCTCGAATATCTGCGTCCAGCGGTAGCTGAACCAGCCGTTGCGGATGACCAGACATTTCTTGTCCGTAGCGAATTGACGCGCCACCGCTTCCATACCGATCGTGCCGTTGCCCGGAACGACGATCGCAGCCTTTGCGTTGTAAACGGTCTTGAGGATGCGCGAGATGTCCTTCATCACGCCCTGGAAACGTTGCGACATGTGGTTGAGCGCGCGATCGGTATAGACCACCGAGTATTCGAACAGGCCCTGAGGGTCGGGGTGGGGCAGCAAAGCGGGCATGGTCGCTTCTCCTGAAATTGTCAAACGTGCGGACGCGCCAGTATAGCAAGCGGATATATGCCGAACATGATGACGCGTGTTTTTTGCCCAACCGTCTTGCAGGCGCAGTGCGTCAACGCCTTCGCGGCTGCCGGCCGGCTCAGCCAAAGCGCGTATAATTCGCGGCTTAGCGAATTTCTGACTGAAGCCATACATTCCGCCATGCAGGAAAAATACCAGCCGCAAGAGATCGAGCTCGCCGCGCAGAAGCACTGGGACGCCACCGGTGCTGCTCGCGCCATCGAGGACGAGAGCCAGCCCAAATACTACTGTCTGTCGATGTTTCCCTACCCGTCGGGCAAGTTGCACATGGGGCATGTGCGCAACTACACGATCGGCGATGTGCTGGCGCGCTTCCACAAGATGCTGGGCTTCAACGTCATGCAGCCGATGGGCTGGGACGCCTTCGGCATGCCGGCCGAGAATGCGGCGATCCAGAACAAGGTGCCGCCGGCGCAATGGACCTACGCCAACATCGAGTACATGAAAGGCCAGCTCAAGCGGCTCGGTTTCGCCATCGACTGGGATCGCGAACTGGCCACCTGTAAGCCGGACTATTACCGCTGGGAACAGTGGTTATTTACCCGGCTTTACGAGAAGGGGCTGATCTACAAGCGTCTCGGCACGGTCAATTGGGATCCGGAAGACCAGACGGTGCTCGCCAACGAACAGGTGATCGACGGGCGCGGCTGGCGCTCGGGGGCGCTGATCGAAAAGCGCGAAATCCCGATGTATTACATGAAGATCACCGCCTACGCTGACGAGCTGCTGTCCGATCTCGACCAGCTTGACGGCTGGCCGGAGCAGGTCAGGCTGATGCAGAAAAACTGGATCGGCAGGAGCTTCGGTTGTGACGTGGGCTTTCCCTACGATGCGGCCAGCATCGGCGCCGAAGGCGTGCTCAAGGTCTACACCACGCGGCCAGACACCCTGATGGGAGCAACCTACGTCGCCGTGGCGGCCGAGCATGCGCTGGCGACGCAGGCTGCCGCCGGCAACCCCGAACTGCGTGCGTTCATCGACGAATGCCTGCGCGGTGGCGTCGCCGAGGCCGAAATGGCGACGATGGAGAAGAAGGGCATGCCGACCGGCCTGTTCGTCGTCCATCCGCTCAACGGCGAGAAGTTGCCGGTGTGGGTCGCCAACTACGTGCTGATGGGCTATGGCGAAGGCGCGGTAATGGCCGTTCCGGCGCACGACGAGCGCGATTTCGCCTTTGCCTCGAAGTATGGGCTGGAGATCCGCATGTCTATTGGCTCTTCGGCGGGTGCCTATGCCGATGTGGCGGCGCCCTGGCAAGAGGCTTATGCTGAAGTCGGCGTCTGCGTCAATTCGGGCAAATACGATGGCCTCGATTTTCAGGCGGCCTTCGACGCCATCGCCAGCGACCTGGAAGCCAAGGGTCTGGGTGCCAAGCGCACGCAGTTCCGGCTGCGCGACTGGGGCATTTCTCGTCAGCGTTACTGGGGCTGCCCGATCCCGATCATTCATTGCCCGGATTGCGGCGACGTGCCGGTACCCGACGAGCAACTGCCGGTCGTCTTGCCGGAAAACGTAACCGTCACCGGCGCCGGCAGTCCGCTGGCCAAGATGCCCGAGTTCTACGAATGCCGTTGCCCGAAGTGCGGTGGCGCGGCGCGGCGCGAGACCGACACGCTGGACACCTTCGTCGAATCGTCGTGGTATTTCCTGCGTTATTGCTGCCCGGACAACGACCAGGCGATGGTCGACGAGCGCGTCGCCTACTGGTGCAAGGGCGGCATCGACCAGTATATCGGCGGCATCGAACACGCCATCCTGCATCTGCTTTACTCGCGCTTCTGGACCAAGCTGATGCGCGATGTCGGTCTGTTCGGGGCGAATGGTGAAAAATGCCAACTCGATGAACCGTTTGCCCATCTGTTGACGCAGGGCATGGTCGTTGCGCCGACTTTTTACCGCGAAGATGCGGGCGGCAAGAAGGACTGGATCAACCCGGCCGATGTCGAGCTGATCTGCGACGAGCGCGGCCGGCCGACGGCCGCCACGCTGCGCGCCGATGGCTTGCCGGTGACCATCGGCGGCACCGAAAAGATGTCGAAGTCGAAGAACAACGGCGTCGACCCGCAGGCCTTGATCGACCAGTTCGGCGCCGATACGGCGCGGCTGTTCATCATGTTCGCCTCGCCGCCAGATCAGTCGCTGGAGTGGTCGGATGCCGGCGTCGAGGGTGCGTTCCGCTTTCTCAAGCGCGTCTGGCGGATCGTTTTCGAGCATGTCTCGGGTGGCGTGGTCCCGGCTTACCATGGCCTGGAGTCGGCCGAGCTGCCTGTGGAGTTGAAGACCTTCCGCCGCCAGTTGCATCAGGCCATCGGCAAGATCACGGATGACTACGGCCGGCGCAAGCAGTTCAACACGGCGATTGCCGCGGTAATGGAGCTGCTTAACGCCTTTGCCAAGCTGGCCGACGATTCGGCGACGGCGCGCAGGGTCAGGCAGGAGGCGCTGGAAGCCGTGGCGTTGCTGCTCTACCCGATCGTGCCGCATGTTTGCGAAGCGCTCTACGCTGAGCTTAGACCCGGTCAAATGGCGGGCGTGCAGGCCTTCCCGAAAGCCGACCCCGACGCGCTGGTGCAGGACGAAATCGAGCTGGTTCTGCAAATCAATGGCAAGACGCGCGGTCATCTGCGCGTTCCCGCCAGTGCCGACAAAGCCGCCATCGAAGCGGCGTCGCTGGCGTCCGATGTGGCGCAGAAACATCTCGCGGGGAAAGCACCGAGGAAACTGATCGTCGTGCCCGGCCGCCTGGTCAACATCGTCGCGTAAAGCCCGGAGGATGAACGTGATGCGCACAACATGCCGATCGACCGCTCTGGTACTTTTCTCGCTGCTCATGGCCGGTTGCGGTTTCCAGCTTCGCGGCTCCTATGCCCTGCCTTACGAGAGCATTTACCTCGCCGTGCCGGACACCTCGGTCATCGGCGCCAACCTCAAGCGCACCATACGTGCTTCGGGATCGACGCGCCTGGCTGAATCGGCCGAAGATGCGCAGGCGACTTTTCAGAACACGTTGGAGACGCGCGAACCGGTGATCCTCTCGCTTTCCGGCGCCGGTCGCGTTCGTGAGAAACGGTTGCGTTTCCGCTATGGCTACCGCGTGGTCGATAGCAAAGGGCGGAATCTGATCCTGCCCGGCTTGATCGAACTGAATCGCGACCTGACCTATGCCGATTCGGCGGTGCTGGCCAAAACCCAGGAAGAGGAATTGCTCTGGCGGGACATGGAAAACGATCTGGTGCAGCAGTTGATGCGGCGTCTGGCGGCGTCCAAACCGGTGACGCCTGAAGCAGAGGAATAGGTCGTCATGCAGCTCAAGGGGGACCAGCTTGCCGCCCATCTTGAAAAGACCTTGCAGGCGGTTTATGTCGTCTATGGCGACGATCCCCTGTTGGTCATCGAGGCAGCCGATGCCATTCGCGCAGCAGCCCGCCGTCAGGGCTTTGACGAGCGTGTCGTGCTTACCGCCATCGCGGGATTCAACTGGGTCGAACTGCACCATGCGGCGGGAAACATGTCGCTGTTTGGCGGACGCACGCTGATCGACCTGCGCATTCCGGCCGGAAAGCCGGGGCGCGAGGGCAGCGCGGCGATTCAGGAGTATTGCGAACGCCCCTCGCCTGATGCCCTGCTGCTGGTGACGTTGCCGGGGCTCGACTGGACGGAGGAAAAGGCCGCCTGGCTGAAAGCCCTGACCGGCGCTGGCGTGGCGGTCAAACTGATCCCGCCCAACCTGGCGGAGCTGCCGGCCTGGATCGCCGGGCGTTTGCGCCGCCAGCAACAGCGTGCTGAACCCGACGGATTGCGCTTTATCGCCGAACGTGTCGAAGGCAACCTGCTGGCGGCCCATCAGGAAATTCTTAAACTCGGCCTGCTCTATCCGGCCGGAGATATTAGCCTCGAACAGGTGCAGGAAGCCGTGCTCAATGTCGCCCGCTACGACCTAGACGGCTTGCGCGAGGCGCTTCTGGCCGGGGATGCGGTACGTCTGACGCGGACCCTCGATGGCCTGCAGCAGGAAGGCGAAGCGCCGCCCCTGGTGCTGTGGGCAATGACCGAAGAACTGCGCGCGCTGGCGCAGGTCAAGATCGGATTGCAGGAGAACAGGTCGCTCGACGGATTGCTCAAGGATGCGCGGGTTTGGGGCGCGCGACAGTCGCCCTTCAAGCGCGCCCTGCAACGCATCGACGTGAATCAGGCCAGTGCCGCTCTGGCGCAGGCGGCGGGCATCGACCGGATGATCAAGGGCGCTGCCGGCGCCGGGGACGTGTGGGATGAATTTCTGCGCCTCGGATTGAGTATCGGCGCGCGCTGAAATCCTGACAGTCTGCTAGGATAAACGCCCTGGTCTTCAGAAGGATTGCCATGCGTTTCGAAGGTTCCGAAAACTATGTCGCCACCCGCGATCTGACGCTCGCTGTCAATGCCGCCGTCACGCTGCAGCGCCCCCTGCTGATCAAGGGCGAGCCGGGTACCGGCAAAACCATGCTCGCCGAGGAAGTGGCCGGCGCGCTCGGCCTGCCGCTTTTTCAATGGCATATCAAGTCGACGACCAAGGCGCAGCAGGGCCTGTACGAGTACGACGCCGTTTCCCGCTTGCGCGACTCGCAACTCGGCGAGGCCAAGGTGGCCGACATCGCCAATTACATCGTCAAGGGCGTGCTGTGGGAAGCCTTTAACTGCGAAACGCCGTCGGTGGTGCTGATCGACGAAATCGACAAGGCCGACATCGAATTTCCCAACGACCTGCTCCGCGAACTCGACCGCATGGAGTTCTACGTCTATGAAACGCGGGAATTGGTCCGGGCCAGGCATCGGCCACTCCTGTTCATCACCTCGAACAACGAGAAAGAACTGCCGGACGCCTTCCTGCGTCGCTGTTTTTTCCACTACATCAAATTTCCGGACAAGGAGACGATGGTCAAAATTGTCGATGTGCATTTTCCGGGGCTGAAGAAGAATCTGTTGCGCGAGGCGCTGGAGGTGTTTTTCGAACTGCGCGAAATACCGGGGCTGAAGAAGAAACCGTCGACCTCCGAGTTGTTGGACTGGCTCAAGCTCCTGCTGGCCGAGGATATTCCTCCCGAAGCTTTGCGCAGCCAGGATCAGAAGATCACCGTCCCGCCCCTGCACGGCGCCCTGCTCAAGAACGAGCAGGATGTCCATCTTTTCGAGCGGCTGATTTTCATGGCGCGCCAGAATCGCTAGCGCGGGGTTCGGCCCGAATGCTGATCGATTTCTTCCTCCATCTCAAGGCCAGCAAGCTCCCGGTATCGACGAAGGAGTTCTTGGTGCTGCTCGAAGCTTTGCAGCAGCACGTGGTCGAACACAGCCTGGACGATTTCTACGTGCTGTCGCGGGCCACGCTGATCAAGGACGAAACACAATTCGACAAGTTCGACCGCGCCTTCGGCGAATATTTCAAAGGCGTTGAGGCGCTGCCCGGCATGGACGTGCTGATTCCCGAAGACTGGCTGCGTGACGCCATGAAGAAGCACCTGACCGACGTCGAGCGCGCCAAGCTGGAAAAATACGGCTGGGACAAATTGATGGAAACCCTGAAGGAGCGCTTGGCCGAGCAAACCGAGCGCCATGCCGGCGGCAACAAGTGGATCGGTACTGGCGGTACCTCGCCTTTCGGGCACGGCGGCACGCATCCCGAGGGCATACGCTTCGGCGGCAAGAGCGAACACCGTTCGGCGGTCAAGGTCTGGGCCAAGCGCGAATTCAGAAACCTCGATGACAATGTCGAGCTCGGCACGCGCAACATCAAGATCGCGCTGCGCCGCCTGCGCCACTTTGCCCGCCAGGGCGCGGCCGAAGAACTCGATCTGGACGGCACCATCGCCGGCACGGCGCGCAACGCCGGCTGGCTGGATCTGCGGATGCGCCCGGAGCGGCACAACGCCGTCAAGGTGCTGCTCTTCCTCGACGTCGGCGGCTCGATGGACGACCACATACGCGTTTGCGAAGAACTGTTTTCGGCCTGTCGCAGCGAATTCAAGCATCTCGAATATTACTATTTCCACAATTTCGTCTATGAATGGGCGTGGCAAGACAATACCCGACGCCACACCGAGCGCATTCTCATGCTCGATCTGCTGCACAAGTACGGCAACGACTACAAGCTGATCCTTGTCGGCGATGCGACGATGAGTCCCTACGAAATTGCCCAGCCCGGCGGCAGCATCGAATACAACAACCGCGAAGCCGGCGCCGTCTGGCTGCGCCGACTCACCGAAAGCTGGCCGCATGCCATCTGGCTCAACCCCGAGCCGGAGCACTTCTGGCAATACCGCCAGTCGATCTCGATGGTCCACGAGTTGATGGGGGGGCGCATGTTTCCCCTGACGCTCGACGGGCTGGAGCGCGGCATGCGGCTGCTCAGCAAGTAGGTTGAAGCAACCGGAAACGGGTGATCAGACGAGAGAAAATGGATAAACGTACTTTTCTGCAGGTGGCCGCTGTATCGACATTGATCCCAGGGGCGACAATCGCCGTCGAAAAGCCGCGCCCGCCGGGCGGACCCACTCTGCTGACGATCTCCGGCGACATCAAGGCGCCCAATCGCGGCGGTATTGATAAGGCGCTGGACCAGCTGATGGTCAAGCATGGCGTTCAATTCCAGAAAGCTCGCACCTTCGATTTTGCCGAGATATCGCGAATTCCCGTGCTCAGGATGCGACCCACGATTGAATATGACACAACAGCCCATCGGCTTGAAGGGCCTGAGTTGACTGGTCTGCTTGCGCTGGCGGGCGCCCCGGCAGCGGGCGATACGCGCGTCAGCTTACGGGCGATCGACGGTTATCGCGTCGAACTGACGCTCGCTGAAGTGCGCGACCTGGGTTTTATTGTCGCGACGCATCTGGACGGCAAGCCCCTGCCGCTCGGCGGCCTGGGTCCGCTGTGGGCGATTGTCGACGCCGACCGCATTCCCGAATTGGCCGCGAAGCCAGTAACCGAGCGTTTTGCCCAATGTCCCTGGGCGCTTTATTCCGTTCATGTGAAAGACGCTCGGGGGTGACTCTGCCTTTTCTTTCCGATACTGTGAAGAACGACGAGGGGTGTTGGCAGGCATGCAGAAGGACACTGATCTGAGATTGATCGCGATGACCCGGATGCCTGAACAAGAGTCGGCGGTGTGGGGACACGCACGGGTGGGTTTCGGCCATTGCTGCCGCTCACGTTTTATATGCGTATGGTCTCCAGCTCGTTCAAGAACGCTACCTAACCTTGAACTAGAAGCATGGCCCATAGGCGAAGATTTGCGGCTGGAGGCTGGCTGACATTCAGCCCGCAGCCCAGAGAAGAAGTCACTGGTTTTCAGGCATTCACATCAACGACAACCCGCCCACGAACCAAGCCGTCGAGCAGTCTGCTGGCCATGGGGATAGTCTCTGCGAGGCCGATCTCATTGGTGATGAGGTTCAGTTTTGAAGTGTCCAGATCCCTACCTAGACGTTGCCACGCGACAAGACGCTCAGCGCTCGGGCACATGACGCTATCGATCCCGACGAGCGTAACCCCGCGCAGAATGAAAGGGGCGACACTCGCAGGAAAGTCCATGCCACCGGCCAGACCACAGGCGGTCACGATGCCGCGATACTTGGTTGTGGCGCACACATTGGCCAAGGTATGGCTGCCGACGACATCGACGGCGCCGGCCCAACGCTCCCGAGCAAGTGGTTTGCCAGCTGATGAGAATGCCGATCGTTCCAGAACCTCGCTGGCTCCCAGGCTCTTAATGTAGTCACTTTCCTCCACACGACCGCTGACACCAACGACGGTATAGCCAAGTTTTGACAGGATGGAGACGGCAACGCTACCAACGCCGCCAGCGGCGCCCGTGACCAGTATTTCTCCTTTGTCTGGCGTCACGTCGCAGCGCTCAAGCGCAAGTACACACAACATTGCCGTATAGCCTGCGGTGCCTATGGCCATGGCTTGCTGGCCTGTAAACTGGGGCGGCAATGGAACCAACCATTCCCCGTTCAGGCGAGCCTTCTGAGCTAACCCTCCCCAATGACCTTCGCCGACACCCCAACCATTCAGCAATACGGCGTCGCCGACGCTATAGGCCGGGTGCCTGGTCCCTTCGACAGTACCGACTAAATCGACTCCGGGAACCATCGGGAACTTGCGAACAACCGGGCCTCTGCCGGTAATTGCCAAGCCATCCTTGTAGTTGAGGGTTGAATGGCTTACGCGTACGGTCACGTCGCCTTCGGGAAGTTGGGACTCATCAACGTCCTTGAGGGTTGCGCGATAGCCGGATTCGTCCTTCTCAATCATGATTGCTTTAAACATATGTCACTCCTTGTTGAATTAGACTGATCGTCTATAAAAAGGCAAAAAAATTACCGGCGCCTTAACCCGGCAAAGAAAACATCAGAGAAAATTTCAAGGGCAGCGGGTTGACGCTCAAGTTTTGCCCGCAACACTGCCCCTTCCCAGCCGATCCAGAAGAATACTGCTTGTTGCTCGCAGTCAATTTTTTGTGAAATCTCACCAGTCGCTTGCGCAGCCAACAAACAATGCGCCACCCGATCCTGCCAGTCTGTAAATACTGCGCTCAATCGGTCGCCAAAGGATGCTGGTAGCGCACCCATTTCCTGCCCGAGATTTCCAATCAGGCAGCCACGCGTATAACCGTGCTTGGCCATTCCGGACTGCAAATCGGAAACGAAGGCGCTTAACCGCTCAAGAGGTGAGTGCGACTCGTCATCCAAGTGGCGCTGCAACTTGCGCGCGAAATAGGTGCCGTACCGAACAATCAATTCAGCACCAAAGGCTTCCTTGCTAGCGAAATAATGATAGAACGATCCTTTCGGGATACCGACACTCCGCAATATTTCGTCAATACCAGTTGCACAGAAACCCTTCTCCGTCAGAACCGCTACTCCTGCACGAAGGAGCATTTCACGAGTATCAGACTGTTCACCCAATCGCTTTGGTGGCCGACCACGTCGGCGGATATTGGTGCTTTGGATTTCCATATCGCGCAGATTAGACCGAGCGTCTACATAAATCAAGAAATTGTTTTTACGAGTCCTAACGCTTGCTGGCTGCCAAGCCTAGATTGCGCTGCGGAGATACTTGGCAAGTGCAGGAATAGTGCCCTTGATGGGCACCCTAAAGCTGTGGCTTACTCAGGCCCCTCATTGGATGTGGGGCCGATGATTTCTTTGGGCGAAGACTTGCCAGTGAGCCGTCGTTATGAACGAGCGCCATATTTTGTCACCCGCCGTTCATTTGGCGACTGGTCGAAGGACAGGATTGGCACATTTGAGACATCGTGCTTCCATGTGTCATCAGGCAGCAAAGGGTTGGGCACGGTCACTATGGATTTCGCTGGGATCATCCGCTGGTTTGCAAGGGCCGCAGGTCCATCGCCGTCCGCCCGATAATCTGTGCCGTAAGTCCTGACGATCCGGAATTTGCTACTTTATTCCTACGGCCGGTACGGGTTCGGTATAAATTAACGCACTACACAGGAAGTTAGGTATTTCTTGTGCTCGCCAGAGACTTGGCGTTCTGCAAAATATCAATTTTTGCTATTAGCGTTCGAAGGAGATAGCAATGGGTCCCATTCAGAATTATGACGATCTGCCGATGAACTGGGTTGGGGACTGGGCGGGGCGCCGCGCTGCCCTGACACCCCATCGGGTCGCCTTGTATGACTCGTTCACCCATGAGTCGTATACCTTCCAGGACTTGAACGAGCGCGCTTGCCGGGTCGGGGTCTATCTGACCGATGTGCTGGGCTTGCGCAAAGGCGACGTCGTGACGCTGATTTGCCGCAACCGCATTGAACCCATCGACATTTATCTGGCATGCGGAAAACTGGGGATCATCCTGGCTCCGCTCAGCCAGCGTTTGAAGAAGCCGGAACTGGACGATTTGTTGGCGCGTCTGCAGCCCGGTGTTCTCATCCACGAACATCAATTTAGCGAGCTGATCTCAGCCTTGTCGTTACCGGCTTCGGTTCGATCGGTGATCAACATCGACGATGAGCGGAATTTTTTTGCAGACGTCATCCTGAAGTCCGAACCCCGCGAGGTCAATATCCCGCTGGCGATGAATGAGCGTTGTTTGTACGTGCATACTGGCGGAACGACCGCAGTACCGAAAATTTGCATCGTGTCGTACCGGCAAATGGTCTGGAATTCATTCGACATCCTGGCTACCGGCGTCGTCGGGCTCTACAGGAAGGTGTTGATCACGTTCCCGTTCTTCCATGTCGGAGGATGGAACACCTTTACACCGTTGTTGCACGCAGGCATTACCAGCGTCCTGATGCGCGAATTCAACCCCGGCCTGGTGCTCGATCTGATACATGAAGGGCGCGTCGAGAATTTTGGTGCCGTTGAAGCCATGCTGCAATTTCTGATTGCCCATCCGAAATTCGGCGAAACCGATTTTTCAGGGTTGAAGGCGATCACCACCGCCGCTGCGCCGTGCTCGAAAGCCGTGATGCAGACCTTCCTGGACAAGGGGGTTCCTGTCAGCCAGACCTATGGGATGACGGAAGCTGGCCCGTCCAATTATGCCTACATTCCCCGCTCGGATTCGTTCGAAGATATGCTCGCCAACTCGGCGAGTATCGGCACCTCGATGTTTCATTGCGACGCCAGGATCGTCGACAAGGAATCCGGGCGCGAGGTCAAACCCGGCGAAACCGGTGTCTTGTGTTTGCGCAGCCCGCATAACTTCGACGGCTATCTCAACGATCCGGCGCGAACGGACAAAATCATCCGCCAGGATGGCTGGATCTACACTGGAGACCTGGCCCTGCAGGATGCGGATGGGCTGACGTACATCCAGGGGCGCGCGGACAATATGTTCATTTCCGGGGGTGAAAACATTTCTCCGGAGGAGATCGAGCTGGCCTTGATGAAACATCCCGCTGTCGCAGGAGCGATATGCGCCGGGGTTCCAGATGCAAAATGGGGGCAGGCACCGGTGGCACTGGTTATTTTCCATGCCGGAAAAAGCGTCGCAGAAGATGAACTCAAAGCCTTCTGCCGTGACTTTTTGGCCGACTATAAGGTTCCGAAGCAGATCCGGCCGGTGGCCGAGTTGCCGCTTACCGCCGTTGGGAAACTGAACCGGAATGCAGTTGTCGCCATGTTTGCCTGAACCGGCCGAGCAGCGCGCTCTAACGGGATTCGCAACGCTCCAGCCAGGCGGCATCCATGTCGAGCAGTTTTCCCTTGCTCAACGGATTGTCGAGAAACTGTCCGCGAAACAACCAGCCGGCCGTTCCGTGCAGAATTGACCAGGGCGTTTCCCAGTCCTCGACGGTTACGCCGATTCGCCGCACGGCCACCTCGCGTATGTCGACATCATTGTCGACACAGGGCAATGAGGGAACGATCCGCACCCAGTCGTCGTGCGTATACGCCGATGGCGGCTTGCCGATAGCGGGGCAACGGCCTGCCAGTTTGCGCTCGTTGGAAATGCGGGCTACCGATCCTTTCAGCCAGTATGTTGGCGTCTTGAAAATCAAGCCGGCGCCGCCCTCGCGGAACATGGCACAGTCGCCAACCTGAAGATCGGCTGACGTCGATGGGGCAACTTCAAGCGCATCGGCCGAAGCGGACAGGGCCAGAAGCGCAGCGCCCAGTATCCACAGGACCGGGCCGAACCCGAGGATCGGTCGCCGCAGGGAGAAGCGTGGCCATCGCGTTCTTCTCCCACCGGGCCACCCGGCATGCCAGCCAGACAACTGACTCGGCCGGCTATAGAGGCTGCAGGCCGATCGTTCCGACCAGGCCGGCGCGGTATTCGGCCGACCCGACCCGTACCCGTTCGTTCTGCGCCTGGGCACGCCTTGCGGCAAGCCCCAGCCGTGCCGCCACGCCGGCATTGTCGGGGCGATCGAGAAAATCATACAGCGAGGCAACGGCACGCGTCAGCCGCGCTTCGTCGCTGCGTTGCTTGGCATCCAGACGCGCGACATACCAGTCGCTGGCGAGAACGCTCTCCCGGCTAAACAAGGCGCGTACTTCCGGGGAATCAAGCCCCCGACCATCCGCCGATCGGCCGTGTGCCATGATTTCCAGCAAGGTTCTCAAGGGCGGACAGGCCAGTGAAATCGTGCCGTCGGTGAAGTAGCTTTCGGCAACGCGCTGGTGGGTGGCGACGATATTGGCCACGCCATCGGCAAAAATGTCCATGTCCTGCAGTTCGGGGCGCAGCATTTCGTCGGTGAATACCGCGTGCGGATGCAGAAAGATGCGGCCGAAATACGTGCTGGCCAATCGCGCTGTCATGCGATAGCCGAGCCGGCTGGCCAGTACGGGCTGGCCGCGGTGCTCAAAATCCTCAACGCGTTCGAGGGCACCCTTGGCGATCAGGTTATGCGCGTCGCGTTCACTCGGGCTCATGCGGGCAAAGACTTCGGGTACCAGCAAACTTACGTCATGTTCAACGCGGACGTTCGGCCCGACGTAGCCGGCAGAAGAAACCCATCCGTCGTAACCGGTCAGCGCGAAGGAAACAAAGGCGGCATTCAAGTCGATGATGGCCGGCAGGGCATTGAACGGCCCCTTGGTCAGCGCCCCTTCGGAGCCCGCGCCGGTCGTCGATGGCGATTTTCCGGTCATCGAACTGATGAACTCGATAAAGAGTTCGGGCAGCTCCATGTAGTGCAGCGGATTGTAGGGGCACAGTGCGCGGATGCCGCCCTCCGGAGGATTGTTGCGACGACCGGCGGCAACCACATGCACCGGGGTGATGAGCGGCGCGGCGCTTGACTGCTTGCGGTACAAGCGCATCGCCAGTTCGGCAATTGCCGTGTCGTTAGGGCGCGCGATGTCGGGGCGCAACTGCAGATAGCGCGGGTTTTTCGAGGGCTTGCCATCAACCAGACGGGGATGCGCCGAGGATACGAAGTAAGCGGGCGACGATCCTTCGGGCGCGTCGGCGGCAGCCTGTATCAGTGTTTGCATCGGCGCTGTAAATGCACTGAAGCCGATGGCGTCATCGACCAGTTCGCGTGCATCCGAACCGTCAAGCGGCTGGAAGTTGGAAATGAAAGTGCCGGGTGTGGCGATATCCGCCTCAGCCTGTCGATCATAGCCGCGGTGGATGGCATCGTCCGGTCTTTGGAACAGACGGCGTTCGCAATTTTGCACGAATTTCTGCGAGAGTCCGCCAGCAACCCCGGCAACGAGTCCGGCGGGGGCGACCACACTGGCCGTGATGTCGTCCTCGGTCTGCACTTTGGCCGCGGGATGAAAGTCATGGCGCAGGCCGAAGACCCGCCACGACCCGTCCTTTTCGAATCCGACGCGCAGGGTGTTGACGATTAGCGTGCTGCCATCGAGCTTGAGCGCATTTCCAGGGCGACCGTTGATCAGGTCGACGGTGTAATGACTTCGCCAGTCATCGCCCCATTCCGGGCGGTGAAAGCGCTTGACGACGAAGACGAGCTCCATGATGTGCTGCGGTATGGCGCTCAACCAGGTGTTGTACGCTTCGTTGTAATCGCGTTTCGATGGCGTAAGCAGCTTGATGACGCTGCCGATCGAGCGCTCGCCGCTGAGGATCAGGCGATGATCGCTGCCGTTTCGTTCCTGATCGCTGAAGCGTTCGGAGAAATCGCGGGCAAGAATGGCCGCGACGGCATCCATATCCTTTTCCAGATCGGCGACATAGACGTGGCCGACCAGTATCGCATCCGAAATCGCCTTGGAGATTTCCGACTTGCCGCCGCCGGAAACCGTCGCCGGCTTGTGGCAGGCCGTGACCTCGGCCGAGGTCCCGACCAAACTCCATTGATGATGGTCGGCGCTCGACGGTTCCATGTGGATACGGTAACCGTTGGGCCCCATATAGGTTTTTCCTGCCTGCAGCTTGATCGACGATGTTTTGCCCTCATCCGTTGTCCACGACACGGTCTGGCTGCGCAAGCTGAAGGTCGATTTTTCCGGCACCAGGATGGTGTTTGGCTGCGTCCGGTCAAGCGCGTGCCCGGCCGGTTGCGTGATGAAGCGCTCGGGATCGCGTGCCAGCACCGCCTTCAAAGCGTAGCCTTCGCCTGCCGTCAGGTCGGTATATACCTGGCCTTCGTTGTAGCTTGGAAAAACGAGCGCACCGCCGGAATGCTCTTCTTCGGCCGATCCAAAAAGATTCGCCGAATAGCTGATCTGCGTCTTGACCTCTTTCTTGCAATATCCAAAATAATTGTCGGCAATGATCGTCACGACCACGCCGCGCTCATCCCGAGCGCATAACTTGAACGCGCTCCCGCCGTTGTACAGCTCGTTCTCGTTCTTGTAGCACATGCCGTCGCGCCGTTGCAGCGGGGTGGCGGCATCCCAGTGGGGGAGTCCGAGCAGGTGCTTGGGTACATGCGTCAGGTGCGGCGCGAGAATCACGCATCCGGTGTGTCCGGTCCAGCTGTCGGGGTCGAGCGAGGCATCGTTCTCGGGCAAATACGGGTCGCCGGCGTTGCCGAAAATGCTTTCGACAAAATCAAGATTGGATACCAGTGCTCCGGGAACAAAGAAACGGGTTTCCATCCGCTTCTCCGTGGTAAAGCCGGGTACGGCCGGGACCACCAGCGGACGCAGGAGCAGAGAGACGAAACACATGGCCGGTGCTGGTTCGCAAGACGTGAACGGCAGGCGCATCGATTCTGGCGGCGGGTTAAGCGCCATGGCCAGCAGTTTGGAAAAGGCCAGCTTGGGTACCGCCAGTTTGTCGTCGGGGATTGGCAAGCCGCCTTCGGCCAGATGAAACACACCGGCCGTGGTGCGGCGGTCGCTGGCGGGATTGTGCAACACGCCGTTGCGCAGACGATAGCTGCTGAGTAGCGGCGATTCGAAGAAATCGCCATTGGCCGGTAGCGACATGCCCCGCGCCAGCCCGGATTGGTCGAGCACCAGGGTTCTGCCGGGCAGGCGCGGGGCCGGACCCGCATCCGCCAGATAGGCGTTCAGGAAATTCTGGATTCGCGTATCGGCCGGACAAAGCTTGTCCGAAAGGCGGCGGCTCAGTTCCCGTTGCCGCGCCAATATTGGCGCCATCAAGCCCGTGACGGCGGCGCCTTCGGCACCGGCGGCCAGGGGCAGTTCCAGAAGCGCGAGGCGCAAATTGATTGCGGCCTTCAAGTCATCGGCGCTGACGGATGAAGGGGGTAAAGCAGCATTGACAGTGCAATCCATTTTCGTGCTCTTTCAAAGAGTGTGGATGAACAGGAGCAAACGGCCTAAGTAAATGTTTGCCTCGGGCTAAGCTCTGTGATCCTGCCCAGGCGATAGAGTTCCTGATTTTCTTGCCAACTGCGTCGCTCCGGATTCGAATGAGCGTAGTCAAGGCTTTCATCGGGGGTCTGCTGCCGAAACGTGCCGATCAATTTCTTTAGATGGCTCAAGCGGGGTTGAATGGCCCCGTAAAAAAGCACCCATCGACGGCGACGGATGATAATCATTGGAAAATTTTCGATATCCAACTCCCCCAGGTCGTCAGCACGCTCTTCGATATCAAACCAACAGAAACGAGTGTCAGGAAACTGCGTCGTCAGCGTAAGGAAACCGGGCTTGTAATCACGGCATACCCCGCACCATTCCGCGCACAGGCAGATTACCAGAAACTCAGCCGGTAGCAGAGTTCCTGCTGTTGAATTGGCGTCTTGGGGCAAAGGCACGGTGATTCGTTAGGCAGGACGGTAAGTGGGGTAATCCGTATAGCCTTCCGACCCCGGTGTATAGAACGTGGCCGGATTGGGCGTGTTCAGGGGCAAAGCGGACCTGATCCGCTGCGGCAGATCGGGATTGGCCAGGAATGACGTGCCAAAAGCAACGGCATCAACCCGGCCGCCGGCGACCGCGGCCCCGGCCTCGTCACTGGTATAGCCCATATTGGCGATCAGGATTCCCCTGTAATTTTCGCGAATCGGCGTCAGCACATCGCCGCGTTGCTGCTGAAAAAAATCACCACGCATCACATGAAGATAGGCCAGTTGGAAATCGTTGAGATGCGAAGCAAGCCATGTCGAAAGTCCAATCGGGTCGCTGTCGATCATGCTGTTATAGCTGTTCAGCGGCGAAATGCGCAGGCCAACCCGGTTGCTGCCCCAGACGCTGCTCACCGCTTCGATCACTTCGAATATCAAACGCGCCCGGTTTTCGACATTTCCGCCGTATGGCCCCGTGCGCCGATTGGATCCGTTGCGCAAAAACTCGTCCAGCAAATAGCCATTGGCCGCATGCACTTCAACCCCATCGAATCCTGCCGCCTTGGCATTTGCCGCGGCTGCTTTGAAACCGGCGATAATTTTCGGGATTTCTTCATCGCCGAGTTCACGCGGGATGACATAGGGTTTTTCCCCTTGCGGCGTATTCACTTCGTCGCCGGTGATGGCAATCGGGCTGGGAGCGACAGGCTGGGCGCCATCGTTAAGCAGCGGATGGCAGGCGCGACCGCCATGCCAGATCTGGAGAACGATCCGTCCACCGGCCGCATGCACAGCATCCGTCGTGAGCTTCCAGCCGGCGATTTGAGCCGATGAATAGATGCCCGGCTCCATCCAGAACGAAGAGTTGCCTTCCATCGCCATGGTGGCTTCGGCAACGATCAATCCGGCGCCGGCCCGCTGTGCGTAATATTCGGCCATCAGGGGGTTGGGAACATGCCCGGCGCTGGCCCGGCAACGCGTCAGTGGTGCCATGAAAACGCGGTTCGGCGCGCTCAGCGCCCCTAACTGAAGCGGGCTGAAAAGCGCGTCCCTCGCTTCGTGACTCATAATCCTGGAAACCTCAGCTGGATGAGATGGCGTGTGCCGCAAGGCAACACGGACGACTGGCAGTGTAACCGGATTACCCAGGCCCTGCACGGGCTAGATGGCACGCCGGGATAGCAGCGGCGCAATGTCCTCAAAGCCCATTGGCTGACCGAAGAGGTAGCCCTGCATCGAGCGACAACCGAGCTGGTGTAAATAACCGGCTTGAACTTCGGTTTCCACACCTTCGGCAACGACGTCCAGCCCGAGTCCCAGTGCAACGGCGACGATGGCGCGGACGATGGGCGATTTATCGTCGCTGCGCTCTATCTCACGGATAAGGGACTGTTCGATTTTCAGCGTGTTGACCGGCAGATAGCGAAGGTAACTGAGCGAAGCGTACTGGGTGCCAAAATCGTCGATGGCAATGCGGATGCCTTCGCGCGAAATTTGAAGCAGTCGATCCGAGACTTTCTGGCGGTCGCCGATAAAGACATTTTCAGTGATTTCGATTTCGAAGCTTTCGTGCGGGACGGCATATTGGTGCAGCAGACCGAGAAGGTGCTCAAGAAAATCGTCCTGCTCGATCACCCTGGGCGATACCTTGACCGACATTCGCGGCATGTCATACCCGAGCTCACACCCGTGTCGTAAATCTCGACACGCGGTTTCGAGTACCTGGTAGGTAAATGCCGGCATCAGGCCAATCTCTTCGATCGCCGGGATAAAACTGCCGGCCAACAGCAGGCCGCTCGCCGGATGCTGCCAGCGACTCAACGCTTCGAGCCCGACGATGTGTCGCGTGGCGGCGTCGACCTGCGGCTGATAGTGCAGTTCAAACTCGCCGACCTCAAGTCCGTGGCGGATTTCGCTTTCGATCGACACGCGTCTGCTGGTGGCCTCATCCATGGCGTTGGAAAAGAACCCCGATCCGTTCTTGCCGTGCGATTTCACGTGGTACATTGCAATGTCGGCATGGCGCAGCAAGGTTTCGATGTCTTCGCCATCGTCCGGAAATATCGAGATGCCGATACTCGCGGTCAGCGTCACCTCGACGTCAGCAAGCAAGAATGGTTTTCTCATGTCGGCGACCAACTTGTTGGCCACGTAGGCGGCATCCTCACGGGTGCGCAGGCCCGGCAGCAACACGGTGAATTCGTCACCGCCGATGCGTGCCAGCGTGTCCGTTTCACGCAGGCTTTCTTGCAGTCGCCGGGCCACGTCTTTCAGCAACTCGTCACCCTTTTGATGGCCGAAGTTGTCATTGGCCAGCTTGAAGCGATCGAGATCGATAAACATGGCGGCTATCTTCATGCCGCTGCGCTTGGCCTGGACCATGGCCAAGCCGACACGATCGCAAAACAACGCGCGGTTCGGCAACCCCGTCAGGGCATCGTGATACGCCAGAAACGCCAGACGGTCGTGGTTCAGGATTTTATCGCTGATATCCCGCGCCACGCCGTAGATCCTGCAGCTCCGTGCATTGCCGAGAAACACCTTCGCCGCAGATGCCTCGATAGGAATCAGGCTGACGTCATAATGACGATATGCAGATTCATCCCGGCCGACGAAACGCAATTCAGTAGAGCACGCGCCATGGCCGACACGCTCCAGCGTGTAGCGCGTTCTTTCCAGGTCTTCCTCGAAAACGATCGACAGAAATGGCTTGCCCTTGAGATCGTCGGCGAGATAACCGTTCAGACTGGCGACATGTCCGCTGATGAAAGAGAAATTAAAGTGCTCGTCCAGAGTAAAGATCAGATCCGGAGAGGCTTCGACCAAAAAGCGGTATTGGCGTTCCGATTGCGCCAGCGCGTCCGTCATTTGGCGATGCGATTTTTCCAGGTCGCGTCGTCGCAGTACGGTTTCGATGCTGAACAGGAGCATTTCCGCGGTATAGGGTTTGCGCACGTAATCGTTGGCGCCAAGACGCATGGCGCTGATGGCCGATTCAATCATCGAATCACCGCTGACCACCACGACAGCGACGTCAAGATTGGCCTGACGCAGCATGCCCAATACATCGAGGCCGCTGACCTTGGGCATGAGCAGGTCAAGCAGGACGAGATCACAGGGCGATTCCATCAACATCTCGAGCAGCTCCTGCCCGTTCGTGCAGGTTGCCGGCTCCGCATAGCCCCTGCTTTTCAGCAGCGCGCACAGGCTTTCACGGAAACCGGTGTCATCATCAACCACGACGATACGATGCGGTTTCGGCGAATCGACCAACTTCTTCGGCTGCGAGGCCAGGCTGGACGCGGAACACTTCGCGATGCCGCCATGGCCGGATTGCGCGCGGCGCTCGACGCCTGCGGTCGGCAGGTCGGGCCGGCGGGCAAGCATGCCGGCATAGCCCACAGGGTGCATGGCCGCCCGGGGCGCGGCCGTGTGCTGTTGGATCATTGCTTGCCTATCGGCAGAAGAAGCTGAAAACGGGTTCCACGTTCGTTGGAGCGGCAATTGATCAGCCCGTGCAGCTTGCGCACCAGTTCGCCGACGACGGCCAGGCCGACGCCGAGATGACCTTGCCCCTTGGTGCTGAGAACCGGCTGGTAAAGTTGGTCGAGGATGTCTGCGGGAATTCCGGGGCCGGAATCTTCGACGCGAATCTCAATATGCGTCGGTTCCGTGCTGCTTCCCCACGGTGCCGTACTGATCCGGACTACCCCGGCGTTCTGGGCGGAGACGGCCTCCAGCGCATTCTTCAGCAGGTTAAGCAGCAATTGTTTGATCTGATCGCCGTCGGACCAGAAGGCCGGCGGATTGTCAAACAGATCGGTTAGAATTTCCACGTTCTTCGCCGCGAAATTCGAGGCGCGGCACAGCGCGACCAAATCATCGATAAGCGTATTGAGGTGGATCGCTCCGATCCCCGGCTTGACGGCGTCGGGGGCCTGAAGAACGGTCTGTAAAATTTTCGAAACGCGGTTGATCTCTTCTTTGACAATGCCCAGTTCATGTGCCGTGTTAGCGCTTTCGGCGAACTGCGTTTCCAGCGTAGACAGGTAGTTCTGAATGATTGAAAGCGGGTTACTGATTTCATGGACCGCCCGGCGGACCTGTGCCTGCAACGCATCGACCGCAGGTATTCCGGGCGACGCCTCGCTTTCCAGGGTGACCCGGGCACTGTGCAACAAGGCGCCCGCCATGCGGCCGAAGTGCTCGAAACAGCCGCTTCGTGCCAAGTAGTCGTCGGCTTGTCGCATGTTTTCAAATCCGGCGACCATGATGCCGTAACAGGTTTGCTGGTTGCGCAGGGGAACCAGCAGCAGGCCGGCGCCACCAATCAGGCGGAGGAGTTGTTCATCGAGTAAATTCTGCGGATGCATGCCCGGCACGAGGAGCAGGACGCCATGATCGATGGCGCGAGCCACTTCGGCGCTGCTGCGGCCACGGACAAATTCCAGTTGGGAGGCCTTGGTCCAACGACTGCCGATGGGGTGGACGGCGAAGCGTTCCGGGTCCTCGTGCTGCGGCAGGAAACAGAGGGCAGGATGCACACTGAATAGCACTCTTGCCGCCTGGGCGATAGCCTGCAAAGCCGCTTCGAGGCTGCCGGAAGAAGCTGCGCTTCCCAGGGCGTTTTCGACGAGCATCACGTCACGTAGCCGGGTTGCCAGATCGTCGGCGCCCGCGCTCGCTTCAGCAGCGAGGCGATCAGGCGTGGCGGCCTCCGCGGTAGGCGGGTCGATGAGCTCGATGCCCATCTGCCTGGCGAGCTGGATCAGTTCCAACTCAACGTTTTCTAGCATGGCTTGCAGGTCGACATTGCCGGCGCCGCAGAGGCCGGCGAGATCGCTTTCTTCCGGCCCTGGCGCCACGGCGTGGCGTTCGGACAAACGATTGGCGAGAAAAATGATCCGCACCAGCACATGGGCCGACTCGACTCGCTCGGCCGGATCGTGATGATAGAGAACTCCATCGGAAAGAAAGGAGTCGAGCTCCCATTTTTCAACCAGCCAGGCCCCGACTTCGGCGTGCGTTAAATCGAAGGACTCCTGTTCGTGTTGGCATAATTCGTCGCTGTCGCCATAGGCGGACAGGAGCGGCGAGTAGGTATCGGCATCGGCGGCCAGGATGGCCAATTGGCCGACGTCGTGCATCAGTCCGCCGAGATAGGCTTCTTCCCTGTTGGCGTACCCCATCGTTTTTGCCAGTTCGCGGGCGATTAGTGCGCAACGCAGCGAATGTCCCCAGAATTGGCGAAGATCGAATTCGCGGCCCATGGTAAATCGCCGGAATACCTGGAGAACGGATTCGTTGATGACGATAGTCTTGATCGCGCCCATGCCCAGCATGGTCAAGCACTGGTCGAGGCTGACCAGCCGGTTCTTGCCATACTGGCTAGCCGAAGAGGCGACCGCGATGATCTTGGCTGTCATCCCGGGATCGCGATGGATGACTTCGGCGAGGTCACTGAAATTCACGTTATCCCGATGGCACAGATCCAGCAGGCGCACTAACACCTGTGGCATCATCGGCAGCCGTTCCAGGGGCAGCTTGCTGCGTATGTCCCGTCCCGGGCTGGTCGGCGCTAGAGGCGAAAGCCCATTGAAACGGGATTCCATATTGGCCGATGGGGGGAAAACCATGCTCGCCTGACTCCATGCAAACGCAATACAAGACACGATCGAATCGAAAAGCTCGTGGCGCAATGGGCTACTTTGCGACAATAGCCGAAAAATCACTGACTTGTCAGCATATTCAGGAGCTGTTACGCCTGCGTTACATGCCAGAACGATGCGTGCTGTTCCAAAAAAACCACAAAATCGACCGCCTGGCGATCAAGCGATCAACGCGTGCAGCGGGTGGCGATCCAGTCCGACGGCAATCCAGCCGCGCATGTGTTCGGGCAGGTGTTCGATAACGGCCTGTGCGTCTTCCCGTTGTTGCCACACAGAAAAAACACAGGCGCCGGAACCGGTCATGCGCGCCTCGCCGAAAGCAGAAAGCCAGCGCAGGTGCTCGGCAACTGCGGGATAACGGGCCGCCGTTACCGGTTCCAGATCGTTCTTGCCGACACCCGGCTTCCAGTCGATAACCCGTATCGGCGCGGTATTGCGTTCGAGCTCCGGCGCGCCGAAGATCGTCGCGGTCGGTACCAGCACAGGGGGTTCCAGCACGACATACCAGGCCGGCGGCACATCGACGGGCTGCAGTGCTTCGCCCAAGCCTTCGGCAAAGGCGTTTTCCCCGAAAATGAACACCGGCACATCGGCGCCAAGTTGCAGGCCAATCTCCTGCAAACGCAGACGCGACAAGCCGAGCTGCCAGAGATGGTTTAGCGCCAGCAGCACGGTCGCCGCATCCGAGCTGCCGCCACCCAGGCCGCCTCCCATCGGCAAACGCTTGACGAGGTGGATATCGACGCCGTGCGCACAACCGGATTCGGCCTGCAACAGACGCGCAGCCCGTACCGTCAGATCGCTATCGATGGGCACGCCCGGCAAGGGGGAAGTCAGGTGGATGGCGCCGTCCCGGCGTGGCGTAAAGCGCAGGCTGTCGCCATGGTCGACAAAGCGGAACAGGGTCTGCAGCAAGTGGTAGCCGTCGTCACGCCGCCCGATGACATGCAGAAACAGATTCAACTTGGCTGGCGCCGGAAAAACACTCTCCCACGTCCAGTGAATATTTTCGGTCACGGTTTCATGGCCCCCGCTGGCAAGCTGCGCCATTCGTCAATGTGCATGCGCAGTTTGAGCCCCTCCGCGTCTTCGGCAAAGATACGTTCGGGCAACGCGTTCGCGTCGTCGCCGCGGTAGCCGTATTCGATGTGCCATCCCTCATGACGAAAGCGCAACAAGCGTCCCTGCGCATCCAGTTCCGATATGACGAACGCCGGGCCCCGGCCACGCACCCAGTCGGTGAGTTGATCGAGCGGCAGGGGGTAACCGAGAACCTGACGGGTCAGCGCTACGGCATCGGGTGCCGTGTACTCTTTGCCATCGCTTGTAATCAGTCGTGCACCAAGCGTATTGGTGGTGATTTCGGCCATGCCCTGACCAAACGGCGAAACGAGCATCAGTTCGTTGTTCGGACCGTCATGTCGCCAGCTCAGGCGTCCGGAGTAATGCGTATCGCCGCGATTCAGTGAAAACCTCGCTTCAAGCGAGAAAGCCGCCAGCTCGCTTTTCAAGGGAGGTGTCTCACCCTGCGTTGCCGGAAGGGGTGCGCAGCCCCCAAGCAGCAGAGCGCCCAGCACGAATGCGGCAACGCGAAACGCGGCCATCGCAGTCAAGGGGCGAATTTTTTGATCGCGGTGGCCAACGCTTCGTTGGCCGGGTGTTTCTTCAGGGCCTCGCGCATCGTGCGCTGCGCCTCGTCGATGCGACCAAGCTTCCAGAGCACCTCTCCCATGTGCGCGGCCACTTCCGGATCGTCGCGCCGGGCATAGGCTTGCTCAAGGTACGTCAATGCCGCGGCCAGGTCGCCTTGCCGGTACAGGACCCAGCCCATGCTGTCCAGTATGAAAGGGTCCTCAGGTGCCAGCTTGAGTGCCTTCGCAATCAAGGCCAGCGCTTCGGTCAGGCGAATATTGCGGTCGGCATAGGAATAGCCTAAAGCGTTGTAGGCTTGGGCGCTCTCCGGGCGCAATTCGATCAGTTTGCGCAACCGGCTTTCCAGAATGTCGGTCAGCCCAAGTTTTTCGGCGAGCAGCGCCGTTTCATAAAGCAGATCCGCTTGCTCGGGTTGAGCCGTCAGCGCTTCGTCCAGCACGTTGTATGCCTTTTGTTCCTGCTTGGCTTCGCGCAGCAAGCCGGCTTCCGCTATCAGTAACTGGATACGATCCTCGGGCGTTGCGCCTTTGACTTCTCTGAGCTGCACGCGTGCCAGATCAAGCTGGCCCTGTTCGGCGAGCAGACGTGCACTGCGCAAATGTGCCGGAATGAACTGTTCTCCGGCGCCAACCATGGCGTAATAACCGAGCGCCTCGGCGCTGCGCTTGTCCGCTTCGGCAATTTGCCCGAGATAATAATAGGCCAGGCTTTTGTCCGGTATGCCAAGCGTCACCAGATGCTTGAATCGCGTTTCGGCCAGCGCGCTCTCGTTCTGCTGCAGCGCCAGTATGGCCGCTGGATAGACAATCTCCGGCTTGTCCGGGTAATCCACCAGCAACTCGTCGAACAGGTGTTTGGCTTCGGCATAGCGTTTCTCGCCAATCAAAGCGCGCGCCAGACTGAGTTTGACATCACTCGCTTTCGGATACTGTGCGATGAAGCGTTGCAGGGAGCTGATCGCCTCGCTGGGGGATTGGCGCGTCAGGATCTGGGCCTCGAGCAATGCTGCCAACTCCCAGTCCGGACGCAATTCGAGTGCGCGGCGTATTTCGGACAGGGCGCGCCCATTCTCTCCGGCAGAGCCCGCCGCCATGGCAACGGCGTAATGCGCTTCCGCAAGGCCGATGAAAGGCCTGCAGGTCTCGTCAATCAGATGGAATACGGCCTGGCGATCGGGATTCTGGGCAAACATGCGGTTAAGGCCGAGGAGATTCTCGCCAAGCGAGGCTTGATCCTTCTCAAGCAGGCGAACCAGGCTCGGTGCAAGATCGGCCAGTTGATTGGAGAGTATCATCGCGCTGATCAGGATCTGCTGCGCACGTTTCGAGCCGGGTTCCACTTCAAGCCACAGGCGTGCTGCGGTAAGTGCCAGGTCGAATCGGCGGGCATGCCCGGCCACCTCGATCGTCCGTTCAAGAATTTTCGGATCACGAGTCAGCAAAGCAAGATCGGAATAGATTTTGCTGGCCAAATTGACGTCACCGCGTTGCAGGGCGATTTCGGCGAGTAATACCCGATAAACCACTTGATCCGTGAGCTGCGCATCGCCCGGAAGGGGCTCGGTCGTCTGTGCGTGCTTGGCGTCGCGTGCTACCGGCGGGCGTTTCCGGCTTGGCGCGGCTTTGTCTGCAGCCAGTGACGGAACGCTCAAGACGAGAGAGAGGACGGCAATACAAAGGGTGTGCTGAATGGATTTCATGGAGTCCTTGCTGTGCTCGATCGGATCGCGGCGGGTTGTGGTCGATTGCGTCATAATGCTTCCGCAACATGTTATGTACTTTTATCGGTAGCAGCAATGCCAGAACTCCCTGAAGTCGAAGTGAGCCGTCAAGGCCTGCTGCCCTACCTGCCGGGGCAGCGCCTGCTCGGCGCCATATTTCGAACGCCAAAACTGCGCCACGCCCTGCCGGGCGAGCTGGCCGCCCGGCTTGCCGGCCTTCGGGTCGATGCCATTTCCCGGCGCGGCAAGTTCTTGCTGTTCGATTGTCAATGCGCGTCGGGCGGCGGCTGGCTGATACTTCATCTTGGCATGTCCGGCAGTCTGCGGCTGGTCGACCCGGGAACACCCGCCCAGAAGCACGACCATGTCGACCTGGTCTTTTCCTCCACAGTCCTGCGCTTTCGCGACCCGCGCCGTTTCGGCGTCTTGCTCTGGCATGAGGGAAGCACGGTGGACCGGCATCCGATGATTTCCGTTCTCGGCATCGAACCCTTGTCCGACGAATTTGACGATGACTGGCTGTATGCGGCGACGCGGCGGCGCGCCACACCGATCAAGCCGCTGTTGATGGACAGTCATTTTATTGCCGGCATCGGTAACATCTACGCCGCGGAAAGCCTCTTTCGTGCCGGCATTTCGCCCTTGCGTGCGGCCAATCGCATTGGCAAGGAACGCTATCGCCATCTCGTCGCGGCCATCCGATCCACGCTGCAATCCGCTATCGCCGCGGGCGGCAGCAGCTTGCGCGACTATGCGCATAGCGATGGCGGTCTGGGCAGTTTCCAGCTGTCCTGCCGGGTGTATGGCCGCCCGGGCGAACCCTGCATGCGCTGCAACAAGCCGATACGCGCGGTGCGACAAGCCGGCCGGTCTACCTTCTACTGTCCGCATTGCCAACGCTAGGCAGGCGTGACGAAGCCAGCAAGCGGTTCGAAGACTTTATCAAGATATCGATTCCATGTACTTGATTGAGCGAGACTTTGTGATAGAGTGAGCAAATATTTTCCCGAATGGAATCTGCCATGACGCTTGCCCAACAGTTTGCCGCCTACAGCGAATGGCGCACGCAACTCTCCCAAGGGATCGAGGCTTTCCGAAAATATTTGTCCGAGAACGAACTAAGCGACGCGCAGACGGAACTGCGCATCGGCCAGTTGCTTGAAAAGTTACGCGAGGATCGCCTGCATGTCGCATTTGTGGCCGAGTTCTCGCGAGGGAAGTCCGAACTGATCAACGCCATATTTTTTGCCGAATACGGCAGCCGCATGCTGCCCTCGACCGCAGGTCGGACAACGATGTGTCCGACCGAGCTGATGTACGATCCGGACAAACCGCCGTCTGTCCAGCTTCTTCCGATCGAGACGCGCGAAGCGAACGCCGGCATCAGCGAATACAAGCGTTTTCCCGACGAATGGAAAGTGATTCCGCTGGACACCGATTCGGCCGAATCCATTCAGGATGCGTTGCGCTCGGTCAGTGAAATTTCACGCGTTACTCCCCAGGTTGCCGAAAAGTTCGGTTTTACGTCCGGCGACAATCAATCGGGTGTGGTGCGCATCGCCGAGGACGGCATGGTCGAAATCCCGCGCTGGCGTCATGCCATCATCAATTTCCCGCATCCGCTGCTGATGCAGGGGCTGGTCATTCTCGATACGCCGGGGCTCAACGCGATCGGTACCGAACCCGAGTTGACGTTGTCATTACTTCCCAAAGCGCATGCCGTCGTCTTCATTCTGGCCGCCGACACGGGAGTGACCCAGTCGGACCTGGCGGTCTGGAATGAACACATCGGCACGCCCGGCGGGCGAAAAAAGGGTCGTATCGTCGTCCTGAACAAGATTGACAGCATGTGGGACGAACTCAAGACCGAAGAAGAGATCGACGCCGAAATCACCAAGCAGACCAACACGTGCGCATGGACGCTCGATCTGCCGGCGAACCAGATCTTTCCGGTGTCGGCGCAGAAGGCGCTGGTGGCCAAGATCAACGACGATCCCTGGCTGCTCGAACGCAGCCGTCTGCCGAAACTCGAGTCCGCATTGTCCAAGGAGCTGATTCCGGCCAAGCTGGACATCATTCACGAAAATACCGATGCCGAGTTTGCCGACATATACATGCGCATGCGCGGGCTGCTCGAATCGCGCCTCACCGGCTTGCGCGAACAGTTGGGCGAGCTCAACGAACTCCGCGGAAAGAACAAAGGCGTCGTCGAATACATGATGGGCAAGGTTCGTCTCGAGAAAGAGGAATTCGAGTCGGGACTGCAACGCTATTACGCCGTGCGCAGCGTTTTCTCGCAACTGACCAATAAGTTGTTCGGCCATCTGGGCCTTGACGCGCTGCTCGAGCTGACGTCGTCGACACGCGATGCCATGAACGAGGCGACATTCTCAAAAACGCTGTCTGACGCGATGAAGAATTTTTTCAATATTTCGCGCACCAATCTTGTCAAGTCCGACGGCGAGATCGTCGAGATTCTCACCATGATGGCCGCCATTTACAAAAAGTTCTCGGTTGAACACGGCCTCAAGCTTGGCACGCCGACTGCTTTCTCGCTGATCCGTTACCAGAAGGATATTGATCGCCTCGAAAACTGGTGCGATACGCACCTCAATACCATGTTCCAGCTAATGACTCACGAAAAGAACAGGGTCACGCAGAAGTTTTTCGAGGAAGTCGCCACCCAGGTCAAACGCGCCTTTGAGCGAGCCAATCGGGATGCGGAATCCTGGCTGAAGGCGATCATGGCGCCGATGGAAACCCAGGTTCGCGAACATCAGATCCAGCTTAAACGCCGCTTGGAGAGCATCAAACGCATCCATCAGGCGACCGACACGCTGGAAGACCGCATCAATGAACTGAGGCATGTCGAGAACAACCTGTTGACGCAGATCAGGTCACTGGAAAAAGTCGGGCACGGGGTTGAGCGCATTTTGAAGAAGAAGATCAGCCAGAGCAACCTGCGTAGCGCGGCGTAAAGCAACACGCCGTTTCGTTCTTTACCTGACAGGCGGTTCTATTCAGGATCGGTTCAGTCTGGGCGCTTGTTGCCGGTCAGTTTCTCGTACTTCACCCACAACTGGTCGTCATTCTCCTGACGATTGGCGTCCTTCGGGATGCAATCAACCGGACAGACCTCGACGCACTGAGGGGTGTCGTAGTGCCCGACGCATTCCGTGCATTTATCAGGGTCGATCTCATAGATTTCGGCACCCTGCGCGATGGCCTCGTTCGGACACTCCGGTTCGCACACGTCGCAGTTGATGCATTCGTCGGTAATTATCAAAGCCATGACTACTGTTCCTTCAGATCATTGAAATTTTTCGGAAACTCGTTTTGCCAGCCGTTCACTGATTGCCGGATGGACAAATTTGCTGACATCGCCACCGAGCATGGCAATCTCGCGCACCATCGTTGCCGAGATGAACATGTATTGCTCACCCGGCGTCAGGAAGATCGTCTCGACATCGGGGTAGAGGTTTCTGTTCATTCCGGCCATCTGAAATTCATATTCGAAGTCCGACGCCGCGCGCAGGCCGCGCAATATGACTTTCGCACCCTTGACGTGCAGAAAATCCATCAGCAGTCCGTCAAACCCACAGACTTCGACATTCGGATAGCGCGCCAGCAGTTCCCGCGCAATCTCGACCCGTTCGTCAAGCGAAAAAAAGGGGCGCTTCGAGCGACTCTCGGCAATACCAAGGATGACATGATCAAAGAGACACGCGGCACGTCGAACAAGGTCTTCGTGGCCCCGCGTAATCGGATCAAAAGTGCCTGCGTAGATTGCCGCCCGCTTGTTAAGCGTCATTGGATTCGCCTCGTTGCATCAAGTGATAAAAAACCTGCCCCGCCCGACCGCTACGCACCGTTTGCCAATCGCCACAAACGTTCAACGGGCTTTCGGACTCAACGTAGAGTGTTCCGTCTTCGACAAGAATTTCCGGTAAAAGTGGCGATAACCGGTCCAGCCAGCCCTGTTTGAATGGGGGGTCGAGAAACAACACATCGAAACGAAAACCTGTCGTACGTAACGAGGAGACGAATCTTACCGCATCCGTACGCACAATCTCCACTTGATCCGAGGCATTGAGTAACCGGGAATTCTCCTCGAGCGCCCGCAGGACGGGCGGTACTATTTCAGCCATCACCACTTTGGCCGCGCCACGGGACGCGGCTTCAAACCCCAGTGCACCACTCCCGGAAAACAGGTCGAGGCAGGTCAGCCCCGAGAGATCCTGCCCGAGCCAGTTGAACAGGGTTTCGCGAACACGGTCAGGTGTCGGCCGCAGCCCCGCGGAATCCGGGAAATGTAAAATGCGCCGCCGCCACTTCCCTCCGATGATGCGTATTGTGTTCAACGAAATTCTATCAGGAAGGGGCTATGCAACTTGCCAGCGACAAATTCCGGTCTCACCTGGAGCCGGGTGCGCCCTCTTTCCCGCGATGCAAGCGGCGCGAATGTGCCAAAAAACATGGGGATGATTTCTACTCGCCGGCTACCACCACCGTAACCATGTTCTCCAGCGTCACATGGCGCGCGAAAGCCGCCCTGACATCGCTGGCCTTAACTTTCTCGATGTTTTCGGCGTAGTGCTCAAGATAGTTCAACGGCAACCCGTAAAAGCCGATCACCGCCACGTTTTCCAGAATCTTGCGGTTGCTATCCAGTCGAAGCGGGAAGCTCCCGACCAGATTCTGTTTCGCTGCCTGCAACTCGGCGGCGCTTGGACCTTCGGCCAGAAAGCCGGCCAGCACGTCACGCGTCACCTTCAAAGCGTCGTTAGCCTGCAATTTTTTCGTCTGCAGCCCAATCAGGAAAGGTCCGTTCTGCAGCAGCGGTTGAAAACCGCTGTACACGCTGTACGCAAAGCCGCGTTTTTCGCGCACTTCCTTCATCAACCGAGAGACAAAGCCACCCCCGCCCAATGAATAGTTGCCGACGATCAGCGGAAAATAGTCGGGGTCGCCGCGCTTGAGTGCAGGCAGACCCATGAGCAAATGCGCCTGCGCCGCCGGGTGGGCGATGCGCTGTTCGCTTGCCTCGGGCAAGCGCGGCGGCGCAGGCGCCGTAGCCGTAGCTCCCGCGCCTGTCGGCAGCTCGGCCGTGAGCTGCTGCGCCAATTCTTCGGCCTGGGATCGGGCAAGGTCGCCGACAATCGTTACCGTCGCCTGTTTCGCGGTGTAGTGACTGCGGTAGAAGTCCGCCAGATCGGAACGTTCGAGTGCGCCTACCGTTTCGGGTGTTGCCTGCCGCCCATAAGGGTGCGTCGGGTACATGGCCGACCAGAATGCCTTGCCGGCGATCGCCTCGGGGCGTGTCAACGCGTCCTTCAAGGCAGCGACCGTGCGTGCCCTTTCGCGGTCGAACACCTCGGGCGGGAATTGCGGGCTGGTTAATACCGTACGGAAAATATCCAGCGCAGGAATGCGCTTGTCTGCCGTCGACAGGGTGCGCAAATTGACCGACGCCCGATCGTGATCTGCGCCACCGGCAAGCTGGGCGCCCAGATCTGCCAGGCGGTTGGAAATCTGCGTCTCGTCCATGCCCTGGACGCCCATATCGAGCAGTCCCTGGGTCAGTGCGGCGAGGCCGTTCTTGTCGGGCGGGTCGTAGGCCGTGCCGGCTACAAAATCGACCTGGACATCAAGAATCGGCAAGCTGTGGTTCTCAACAAAAAAAACGCGCGCGCCGGTAGGGGCGACCCAGTGGTCGATCTTCGGGCCGGCGTAGGCGATCTGTCCGGCAAGGCTCAGGCACAGCGCGCAAAGCAGTTGGGTTGATTTCATTGTCATTTCCTAATGGCGGGGCTGGGCCGTGTGCGCACGCGGTGTTTGTGGCAGGGGCTGAGGGTCCAGTTCGGCAACGGTCAGTTGGTCGTCGCCGAAATATTTTTGTGCGATGGTTCTGACCTGATCGGCATTCACGTCCTGGAGCTTTTCGATCATCCGCGTGTTCAGCCGATATGAAATGCCGACGGATTCGAGCTGGCCAATTTCCATGGCCTGCGCAAACATCGAGTCGAGCTTGTAGATCTCGCTGGCGACCAATTGGGCCTTGGCCCGAGCCAGTTCCTCGGTCGTAACGCCCTCCTTGACGATACGCGTTATCTCGGCGCGCAGCCCCGCTTCCAGCTCCGCCCGGGTTCTGCCTTCACTCGGTGACGCCTGTAGAAAGAACAGGCCGGGGCCGCGTGCCGTTGAATCGTAACCTGCTCCCGCCGACGTCGCCAGACGCTGTTCGCGAATCAGGCTCTTGGAAAAGCGGGCCGCTTCGTGCCCATCCAGAATGGCCGCAAGCATTTCAAGGGCATAGGGGTCAACATCCTTTTCAACGTCGCGCAGCACCGGCACCTTGTAGGCCATCAGCACCACCGGCAACTCCGCCGGGGCTTTGACGGTCAGGCGGCGTATTCCGGTTTGTTGCGGTTCAGCTGAGGCTTGCGTGCCGGCAAAGCGCGCGGTGCCAGTGCGCCGTAATACTTCTCGGCCAGTTTGAACACCTCCTGATGATCAACGTCGCCAACGATCACCACGAGGGCGTTATTGGGCACGTACCAGCGCGTGTACCACGTACGGGCATCGCCTACGTTCATGCTCTCCAGATCGTTCATCCAGCCGATGACCGGCACGCGGTAGGGGTGCGCCTGAAGCGCAACTGCAAGTGCCTGCTCGTAAAGCAGCGACTGCGGCTGGTCGTCGGTGCGCAGCCGGCGCTCCTCCATGACCACTTTGATTTCCTGGGCGAACTCCTTGGAATCAAGGTTCAGGTGGCGCATGCGATCCGCTTCCAGCTGCATCATCAGCGCCAGCTTCTGTTTTGGCACCTGCTGGAAGTAGGCGGTGTAATCCTTGTTGGTGAAGGCGTTGTCGCGACCGCCAGCCGCGGCGACCCGGCGGCTGAACTCGCCCGGTCCGGTGCTCGGCGTACCCTTGAACATCATGTGTTCAAGCAGGTGCGCCACGCCGGTCGTGCCGTTGGTTTCGTCCATGCTGCCGGCGTGGTACCAGACCATGTGCGCCGCCGTTGGCGCGCGGTGATCCTCTTTGACGATGATGCGCAGGCCATTGGCCAGTTGCTGTTCAAAGGGATTAGCCAGCACGCCCGTCGGGGCTGCCAGAACAAGTAAGAGGGAAATCAGTCTCGCGTAACGTATGGGCATAGGGGGCTTCTGATAAAATTGGGAAGTTGGTGCCAGCAAGGCAACACGCGATGCAATCTTACCATCGCCTCTTTTCTCGAACCTCCCAATGACAAGAAAGCACCATGTTTGGTTTCCTCAAGAAATCCGCCGATCCTCAAAGCACCCCGCCGAACCCTGCAGTTGCTGAACCTTCCTGGCGTGATCGCCTGAAGGCAGGCCTTGCCCGAACCCGGGCGCAATTTGGCGGAAAGCTCAAATCGATCTTTTCGCGGGGCAAGGTCGATGACGAGTTGCTGGAAGAGCTGGAAGCCCTGCTGCTGACCTGCGATGTCGGCATGGAAGCCACGCAGCATCTGCTGAATGATCTCAAAGGGCGTGCCAAACGCAACAAGATCGATACTCCCGAAGGCATCCAGCGGGCGCTGGCGGACGCCATGTGCGAATTACTGCTTCCGTTGGAGCAGCCGCTTGAAGTTTCATCGCAGCGGCCCTTCATCATCATGATTGCCGGGGTCAATGGTGCCGGAAAGACCACGTCGATCGGCAAGCTGGCAAAATATTTCCATGCACAGGGTTTGTCTGTCCTGCTGGCCGCCGGCGATACGTTTCGTGCGGCGGCGCGCGAGCAATTGCAAGCCTGGGGCGAAAAAAACAATGTGACCGTAATTTCCCAGGAATCCGGCGACCCGGCCGCCGTCATATTTGATTCGATTGCAGCGGCCAGGGCGCGTGGGATCGACATTGTCCTGGCCGATACGGCCGGACGCCTGCCGACGCAGTTGCACCTGATGGAAGAAATCGCCAAAGTGCGTCGCGTCATCCAGAAGGCTGATCCCAGCGGGCCGCACGAGACGCTGCTCGTTCTCGACGCCAATTTCGGCCAGAACGCGCTGCAACAAGTCAGGGCATTCGATCAATCGATCGCAGTTACCGGCCTGATCATTACCAAACTGGATGGAACGGCCAAGGGAGGCGTCGTTGCCGCCATTGCGCGCCAGTGCCCGAAGCCGATCCGCTTCGTCGGCGTGGGCGAAGGGATCGACGATTTGCGCCCTTTCATAGCGCGCGATTTTGTCGACGGGTTGTTCGAACAATGAACATGATCCGCTTCGCCCAGGTGTTCACTGGCTCATGATCAACTGCACGACCGTCACCAAACGGTACCCCGAGGGTCCCGAAGCCCTCAAGGACGTCAGCTTCGAAATTGGCGCAGGGGAAATGATTCACATCAGCGGGCATTCGGGAGCAGGGAAGTCGACCCTGTTCCGTTTGCTGGCGGCCATTGAGCGTCCGACGTCGGGCAGCATCGTGGTCAATGGGCAGAATCTCATGGCCCTGCGCAAAAGCGCCATCCCCTACCTGCGGCGCAACTTTGGCCTGATCTTTCAGGATCACAAACTGCTCTTCGACCGCAGTGCGCTGGACAACGTGTTGTTGCCGCTGAACATCGTCGGGCTATCGTCCAGGGAAGCCAACCGCAGGGCGTATGCCGCGCTCGACAAGGTGGGCCTGGCCGGCCGTGAAAAAACACACCCGATGGCGCTCTCCGGCGGCGAGCAGCAACGCCTGGCCATCGCGCGCGCCGTAGTCAATCGGCCGGCCATTCTTCTGGCCGACGAGCCAACGGCCAATCTTGACGCCGACTCAGCGTCCGAGATTCTTGAAATATTTCGCGCCTTCCATCAGGTGGGCGTGACCATCGTCATCGCCACGCACGATCCGCAGTGGATCGCCCGCTTTTCGCCGCGCGTGCTTCGGCTTGACCACGGCCGCCTGCTTGGAAATGCGTCATGAACCGTTTTCTTTCGCAGCAGTTTTCCGCGCTTGGGAATGCACTCAGCCGTCTCGCCGCCGCACCCCTGAACACGATGCTGTCGCTGCTGGTCATCGGCATGGCACTGACCCTGCCCTGTGCCGGCTGGGTAGTCCTCGACAACCTGCGCGGCATCATCGGCGGTGCCTCCGGTGTCCAGCAAATCAGCATCTTCATGGCCATAGACGCCAGCAAGAAAGACGTAGCCGAAATTGAATCGAGGCTGCGCAACGCCAAATCGGGCAAATGGCGCCTGGTTGCCAAAGACGATGCATTGAAGCGCCTGCAAGCGTCCGAAGGCATGTCCGAGATCGTCGCCAGCCTACCGAAGAACCCGCTGCCCGACGCGTTTGTCGTCGAACCGGTCGATACGCAGCCAGAATCCCTGGAACGCTTGGCCGCGCTATTTTCCGCTTGGCCCAAAGTTGCGCATGTCCAGCTTGATTCGGCGTGGGTAAAGCGGTTCGACGCATTCCTGCGGATCGGCAGGCTCGCCATCACGCTGCTCGCCGGCCTGCTTGCCGGCGCGCTGGTCGCCGTAACCTTCAACACCATTCGCCTGCAGATTCTGGCTCAGGCGGCGGTCATCGAAGTCGCCAAACTCATCGGTGCCACCGACGCGTTCATCCGCCGCCCCTTTCTGTATTTCGGCGCATTGCAGGGTGCGCTGGGCGGTTTGCTGGCCGCCCTGCTGGTCGCGCTGGGCGGACAACTTTTGGGCGCGCCCGTGGCCGAGCTTGTGGTGCTTTACGGAGGGACCTACGATTTGCTGGGCTTGACGGCCAGAAGCATCGCGGGTCTGACGGGGATCGGCGCGCTGCTTGGCTGGCTGGGCGCCTATCTGTCGGTGAGCATTCATCTCCGGGCGTTTGCGTGAACGTCGAGTCAAAGCAGGCGGTCTCAGTCGTCCGTCGATGAACTATCTGAATTTTGTGGTACGAACCCGATGACTGATTCGCCTGCCTCGGCGTTAATCACGCCGCTATTTGGCGTATATGGATGGCGAACGCCTGTTTGGGAAGTGAAGTTGACTTTGCACTTGTGACGCCTTTTTAACTCTTCACGGGATGACGATGGCTACCGAAAAGACCTTCTTATCAAAATCGTTTCAGGAATTCTTCGATTCGGAAAAGTCGAACGGAATTCTGCTGATCATTTGCACGCTAGTTTCACTGCTGTTATCAAATTCGCCTGTCGGGCGGGATTACCTGAACCTGTGGCAGATGCACGCCGGTGGCCTCAGCCTTGAGCACTGGATCAACGACGCGCTGATGGCGATTTTCTTCCTGCTCATCGGGCTTGAGCTTGAACGCGAGCTTTATAGCGGCGAGCTGTCAAACTTCCGGAATGCATTGCTCCCGTTGGTTGCCGCCATAGGTGGCATTGCCCTGCCGGCACTGATCCATTTCATGCTGAATTCGGGGACGCCAACGCAGGCTGGATTCGGGATCCCGATGGCGACCGACATCGCGTTTGCTCTGGGCGTGCTGGCTATCCTGGGAAACCGGATTCCCGCTTCGCTGAAAGTGTTTGTTGTGGCTTTCGCCGTGATTGACGATTTATGCGCCATCGTCATCATTGCCGTTTTCTATACCGCGCAACTCTCGATCGGATACTTGGCTGCCGCGTGTGCCGTGTGGGTTCTGCTCCTGGTTCTGAACCGGATCTTCCGCGTCATGTCGATGATTCCCTATCTCTTGGGAGGCGTGGTTATGTGGGTTTTCATGTTCAAGTCGGGGATCCATGCGACGATTGCCGGTGTCATGCTGGCGTTTGCCATTCCCTATTCGGCCCGGGACAATGACGAAAAATCTCCCTCGTACAAGCTCGAGCATATCCTGCACAAACCCGTGGCCTTCGTCGTGTTGCCCTTGTTCGCTTTGGCCAATACGGGAATTCTGATCGGTTCGGACTGGATGCAGAGTCTGGTCAGCGCGAACAGCGTAGGCATCGCGGCGGGTTTGCTGGTGGGCAAACCGCTGGGAGTGACGTTCATTTGTTTCGTTGCCGTCGCTTGCGGCATTTGCCGCTTGCCGTCCGATTTGGAATGGCGGCATATTTTTGGCGCAGGGGTGCTCGGCGGTATCGGTTTTACGATGTCGATATTCATTACCAATCTCGCTTTTGCCGGGAGCGTGGAAACCGTCAACGCATCGAAAATGGCTATTCTTCTCGCTTCGCTGATTGCCGGTACGACCGGTTTCTTGTGGCTGAAACTGGTGGGGCAACCGGCGGCGACAGGCGAGCACCCGCCGGTGTGAGGCGTAACAACGGACGGCGATCCAAAGGGGTGGATGCAGCCTGAATAACCTGAGCCAGGTTTTCAAACTGACGGCCCCTCGCTTTGCTTGCCCCAACGCATCGGAATCAGTGCTTCTCTTCGTCCTCGCGATGCTGACGCGGCTTTTCATGCGCATGTTGCTTGGTCTGATCGGGCCGCTGGAGCGCTTCCTGATGTTGATTTCTTGACTCCGGTCGCACGTCGGCAGGACGTCCGGGCGGGCCGCCGGCGTCACGTGGCGCTTCGTGACGGGATTCGCGGATGATCGGCGCTGGCGGTTCCAATCGCACGGGCGGCGCTGGCCGCAGCGCTTGGGGGCTCGCTTCAATGCGGGTTTCGCGCGGCGCCTGGCGCACGGCCGATTCGTCGTGGCGTGGCGCGCGATCCTGGGCGCGCGACTCAAGCGGTTCGGATCTGAGCTGCGATGGAGGGGCCGGCCGCGGGTTATCGGGAAGCGTACGTTCGATTCTCTGCACTGGCGCAAGCGGAGCAACTTCGCTCCGGGGTTCACGCGGCAGTTGGCGCACGGCGGTTTCGTCGCGGCGTGGCGCGCGCTCCTGGGCGCGCGACTCCAGCGCTTCGGGTCTGGCCGGGGCTTGGAGTGCCGGTCGCGGGTTGTCGGGTATCGCCCGTTCGATTCTCTGCGGCGCGGCCACCGGGGCGGGCGGCGCCGATGGCGCAGCGACGACCGGCGACCGGCGTTCGCGTTCCTGACGAAACGAAGCGGCATCCTGACGTTCCCGATCGTCCTGCCGGTTGCGAGTTTCAACGCGCGGCGCGGGAACCGGGGCGGCGGCCTGAACGGGCTGCTCTCGCAGCGCCCGCTGATCTCTTGGCGGCAGCGCGGCAGTTTCGACGGATCGACGGTGGGTGACGACATCGACCGGTACAAACGTGACGGCCCGCGGGTGCTGGCGGTACGCGTAATGTGTTTGCCGCATGAAGTCCTGCGGGTTGTTTACGATGTTCGTTACGTTGGTGATGTTGGTGACATGCGTGCCATTGATACGGCGTACGTATTCCGCGCTGCTCCGATAGGCCGGAACGTAGACTTCGCGCGGGGCGAGAGGAAACCAGCCTACGGCAGGGCTGGTGCCGAAGGCGAACGAGACGCCAATCCCTGGCGTTCCGATCCAGGCCACCATGGCCGGCGAATAAGCCGGCCGGGCAACGCGGATACCCGGTACCCATCCCCAAGCGCCTCGGTGTTGAACCCACCGGCCGTAATGGAAGGGCGCAAACCCCCAGGGTTCATAGGCGACCCAACTCCAGCCCCAGGGGGCGACCCAGACCCAGTGCCCGTTCCGGTAGGGCGTCCACTCTGCGGGGACGGCGCGCGGATACCAGATGGGGCCGTATTCGGCGTTCTCCGACCAGTTGCCGTAGGCATCGAGATCTTCGGCACCGGTCATTTCGGGTGAAACATAGCGGGAATAGGTGTTGGTCACCGGACGACGGTCGCGCGCGGCGCTCCACTGGGTGAAGTCGTCATTGATGGCGACGGACAGGCGGTAGCGCGTCTGCCCCGCATTCCAGAATTGCGCGCTCTGGCCGGCGTCGATATCGAGTGCGCTATCGCTACCCGTAAATTGCAGGCGGCCGTAGTACGCGGTGGCGCCGGCATTGTTCGGACCAGCGTCGAAGCGGTAGATGCCGGCGTCACGCGCGTTGAATTGCCCCATTGGCGTGTCAAGCTCAAAATCGCGAGCGATGTCTCGCGAAGGCAGTTTGACGAAAGTCCGGCCCTCGCGCAGAGACAGGCGAACCTGCTCATCGTCGATCCGGGAAAAATCCATCGACGTGTCGGAATCCAGACGCACAGTCATCGAGCCGATTTGAATTTCGACCCGGGCACCGGATCGCGTGGTCAGGATGTCGCCGCTGGTAAGCGGGTGATTCAGCGGTGCGCTATACGATTCGCCGGTACTCGGGTTGTATAGATCCACAGCGCCGGGGCTGGACATCCAGGCGATGCGCCCGATGCGTCCCGGCGGGTCGGCCTGGGCCGGCGCGGCGAAAAGGAGGGCGCAGACCAGTGCGGCGAACAAGCCGTACCAATGGCGTAGGCAGCGTGGCGGAAAAAATGGCGAGCAGGGCATGGGTAAGCATCCGGAGTCAGGTTCAGTCGGGGCAGAAGCCGCCTGTACAGCAACCTAACGTTTGAAGCGCCACTTCGGCTACAACGGATACACTTTGTTTCACAAGCGAGCAACAATGACACAGCGGAATGTCCGCGCTGCGCAATCAGTCTTCAAGAATCGCGTTGGTGTAGACCTCTTGCACGTCGTCGAGCCCTTCCAGCACATCGATCAACTTCTGCATTCTAAGGGCATCGTCACCGGTCAGCTCGGTTTCGTTCCCGGCTTTCATCGTGACCTGCCCGTATTCGGACTTGAAGCCTGCGGATTCGAGGGCTTCCTTGACGCTCATGTAGTCATTGGGCGGCGTAACGACTTCGATCGAGCCGTCGTCGTTGCCCAGGACATCATCGGCGCCGGCTTCGATGGCGGCATCCACCAGCGCGGCCTCATCGGTTCCTGGGGCAAAGAGCAACTGGCCGCAGTGCGTAAACTGGAAGGCAACGCAGCCGTCGGTGCCCATATTTCCGCCATGCTTATTGAAGGCGTGGCGAACTTCGGCGACGGTGCGCGTGCGGTTGTCGGTCAGGCAGTCGACGATGACCGCCGCGCCGTTGATGCCATAGCCCTCGTAGCGGATTTCGACGTAATCGACGCCTTCGAGTTCGCCGGTGCCCTTCTTGATGGCGTTGTCGATTTTGTCCTTGGGCATGTTGACGCCTTTGCCCTTGTCGACCGCTAGACGCAGGCGCGGATTGAATCCCGTATCGCCACCGCCCATCTTGGCCGCGACGGTGATCTCCTTGGCAATCTTGGAGAATACGGCGCCACGCTTTTCATCCTGCCGCCCTTTGCGATGCTGGATGTTCGCCCATTTGGAATGTCCGGCCATGCTAACCTCTTCTCTTACCGCGTGTACAACAAACCGATATGACGAGCAATAACTGTTACCGATCGTTGATAAAATCGCCATATCATCGAGCCGCGCATTTTATCATCACCTGACTGTCCCTTTTTAACGGAGTGACTCATGGCCGAACCCCTCATCATCGCCAGACACCAGCAAACCGATCTTGGTCTGCTTCCCGCACTGGCCAATCGCCACGGACTGATCACCGGCGCTACCGGTACCGGAAAGACAATTACCCTGCAAGTGCTGGCCGAACGGTTTTCAAGTATCGGGGTTCCGGTCTTCATGGCCGACGTCAAAGGCGACCTTTCCGGCCTGTCCGCGCCCGGTGCCGAGAGCCCGAAGCTCAAGCAGCGCCTCGAATCGCTGGGGGTCGGCGACTGGGCACCGGCGAAGTGCCCCGTGTCTTTCTGGGATGTCAGCGGCGAACAGGGGCATCCAGTACGCGCCACAATCTCGGACATGGGGCCGATCCTTCTGTCACGCCTGCTCAATCTCAACGACACGCAGGCTGGCGTGCTGCAACTGGTGTTCAAGATCGCCGACGACAACGGTCTGCTGCTGCTCGACCTGAAGGATCTGCGCGCCATGGTCCAGCATGTCGGCGAACACGCCAAAACGTTTACCACCGAGTACGGCAACGTTTCCGCTGCGTCGATCGGCGCCATCCAGCGCGGCTTGCTGACGCTCGGCGAGCAGGGTGGCGAAGCCTTTTTTGGTGAGCCGATGCTCGATATCGCCGACCTCATGCAAACCGATGGCGGCAAAGGCATCGTCAATATTCTGGCGGCCGACCGGTTGATGTCGTCACCGCGCCTCTACTCGACCTTTCTCCTCTGGCTGCTCTCCGAGTTGTTCGAACATTTGCCCGAGGTCGGCGACGCCGACAAGCCCAAGCTGGTTTTCTTTTTCGACGAGGCGCACCTGTTGTTCAACGAAGCGCCTTCCGCACTGCTGGAGAAAATCGAACAGGTGGTGCGTTTGATCCGCTCCAAGGGCGTCGGTGTCTACTTCGTGACGCAGAACCCGTTGGATATTCCCGATACCGTGCTTGGCCAGCTGGGCAACCGCGTGCAGCACGCCCTGCGCGCCTTCACGCCGCGTGACCAGAAGGCGGTCAAGACGGCGGCCGACACGCTGCGCGCCAATCCGGCCTTCGATGCGGCGGCGGCGATTACCGAACTGGGTGTCGGCGAGGCACTGGTCTCCTTTCTCGACGAAAAGGGCCGGCCCAACGTGGTCGAGCGCGCCTTCATCATGCCACCGGCATCGCGTATCGGTCCGCTGACGGCGGAAGAACGGCAAGGTGTCATCAAAGGCTCATTGGTTTACGGCGTGTATGAAACCGTGCTGGATCGCGAGTCGGCCTACGAAAAACTGAAGAACAAGCAAGCGGGTGAAACTGCGCCGACGCCAGCGGCGAACGCGGCTCCGGCTCCGGCTCCGGCGCAGTCGAATGCACCGGCGTCGGGTGGTGGCTGGCTGGGCGGATTGGGGGACCTCATTGGCGGCAGTTCGGGCAGTGGCGGGCGCAACAAAGGTGGCGATTCGATGATCGAAATGGCTGCCAAGAGCGCGGCCCGCACCATCGGTTCGCAGGTCGGTCGCGAAATCATCCGTGGCGTGCTCGGGTCGATCCTCGGCGGATCGCGGCGCCGCTAACAGCGGCGCGCCAAGGCGTCAGGAGAGGCGGCGTTTCGCGCCGAGCTTGGCGTCGAATTTTTCCTTGTCGATCACGTAACGCTCGTGCCGACCTTGGGCGATCACGTCCACGCCGTCATGTGCCTCAACGGTGAAAACAAGTTTCTTCCCTTCGACGGCGATCAACTCAACCTTGGCCGTGACCGTCAGCCCCGGTGGCGTCGCGGCAACGTGGCTGACGTCGATATGGGTTCCGACGCTTTGCTCTGTTGGCCAGTCAAGATGCGGGTTGATGGCCTTGATGCACGCCCACTCAAGCAGGCCAACCAGAAACCCGGTGGCAAACACTTCGGGCATGGCCACGAATTCTGCCGCCTCAGGATAGAGCGCAGGCACCGTTTTCGAGAGCGGCACCGTGAACTGATGCGCATAGGTAATGCCGACTTTCAATGACCCCTTCATGGAACTCTCCAATCAAGCTGAATACCGACTATCGGGCGTCGTTTTGCGTTAAGCGGCGGGCGGCGCTAAGCGCAAACGGTGCATGTCGCATCCTTGCTGAACCTGACGCTGCGCCATTCCATCGTCAAACCGTCGAGCAGCAGCAACCGGCCGATCGCCGGCGTGCCCGCGCCACTAAGTACTTTCAACGCTTCGGCCGCCTGCATGGCGCCGATGATGCCGGTGAGCGGCGCGAAGACGCCCATCACGGCGCAGCGTTCCTCTTCGATGTCTTCGCCTTCCGGAAACAGGCAGTGATAACAGGGCGAATCGTCGCGGCGCGAGTCGAATACCGAAAGCTGCCCGCTGAAACGGATCGCTGCGCCGGAAACCAGTGGCGTTCGACGAGTAACGCAGGCACGATTGATGGCGTGCCGGGTGGCGAAATTGTCGCTGCAGTCGAGGACGATATCGGCACCGGCGACCAAGGCTTCGAGCCGTTCGCCCACGAGGCGTTCGCTGATCGCTTCGACCTCAATCTCGGGGTTGATCTGCGACAACGCGGTCCTTCCCGAAACCGCCTTCAACTGACCGACGCGCTTCTGAGTGTGCAGGATTTGACGCTGCAGATTGGTCAGGTCAACCTTGTCGCCGTCGGCCAGGGTGATGTGGCCGACGCCGGCGGAAGCCAGGTACAGCGCGGCGGGCGACCCCAGGCCGCCAGCGCCGACGATCAGGGCGCGCGCAGCGACAATTCTTGCCTGACCTTCAATGCCGATTGCATCGAGCAGAATGTGTCGGCTGTAACGCAGCAGCTGTTCGTCGTTCATGTGGGTTCAGAGGAGGCAACGGCTCAAGGCGCGGCGAAAGACGGCTCCACGCCGCATCGGCCACCCCGTCTATTTATATTCCCGCCATTCGGGCGGGGTGTCGTCATGGTCGCCGTGCGGGTGGCGTTCCCAGGCGTGGGTGTAGGCTTCGTGCTGCGACTTCTTGAGCGGGCGATCCGGCGCTTCCAGGTTGTGCAACTGGGTCTCTTCGACGTAGTAAATCAGTGCGCGCATCATCTTGCTCATCAGCGTGTTGTCGAGATGATAGCCCTGTTCTTCGAGGCTGCCTTCCAGCTCCTGCAGGCAATGCTCGTGCAGGTCGTAGGCGACGCTAACCGCGCGTCGCTCGATGCGCGGCTCGACCTCCAAATGCTCAAGCTTGCTGAGGAAGTCGGAAGCCTCGGGCACCTGACCGGGTGGAAACTTTGAAAACAGGACATTCCGTTCCTTGCGGATCGGTGGCGTCTTGTTTGGCAAAGCGACCGGTCGTTTCATGTTTCGGTGCCGGATGGCGATCAGGGCCTGGATTGCATGATTTGCAGACCCTTGAGCAGATTGAGCGCCTGGCCAAGCTGATAGTCCTTTTTCGAGGCCAATTCACGGCTCGGCGCTTCAGGCGGTTCATCGCCCTCGTCCTTGGTCGGGCTGCTCTTTGCTTTTACCGGCGCCTTGCTTTGCGGCTTGACCGGTGTTCCGGCGTCCTTGTTGTTTTCCAGGTGGCGCTCAAGGTCGGCTTCACGCAGGTGCATGGATGAACTGCCGTTGGCTTTTTCCTCGACCACGATATCGGGAACGATGCCCTTGGCCTGAATCGAGCGGCCGGAGGGCGTGAAGTAGCGAGCCGTCGTCAACTTGATAGCCGTGTTGCCGGGCAGGGGCAGCACGGTTTGCACCGACCCCTTGCCAAAGCTTGTGGTGCCCATGATGATCGCACGCTTGTTGTCCTGCAGCGCGCCCGCCACGATTTCGGAAGCGGATGCCGAGCCACCGTTGATCAGAACGACGATCGGCACCTTGCGCGCTTCGGCCGGCAGGTTCTTCAGGTAATCGTCCTGTCCGCCGTGTTGGTAATCCTCGGGCGCGGCGTAGAAAAGGTGCTTGGCGTCCGGCGTCCGGCCATCGGTCGAGGTGACCAGTGTTTTCGGCGGGAGAAAAGCCGCCGACACGCCAATGGCCGTATTCAGCAGACCGCCGGGGTCATTGCGCAGATCGAGAACCAATCCTTTGAGTGCCCCCGGTTTGTAAAGATCGTTGAGGTGTTTGACCAGCGCCGCACCGGTGTTTTCCTGGAAGGAGGTAATGCGCAGATAGCCGTAACCTTCTTCAACCAGCTTGGACTTGACGCTCTGCACCTTGATGACTTCGCGCGTCAGCGTGATCTCGATCGGCTTGTCTTCGCCCTTGCGCAGGATGAAAAGCTTGATCTGGGTCTTCGGCTTGCCGCGCATGCGTTTGACCGCTTCGTTGAGCGTCAGGCCTTTGACCAGCGTGTCGTCGAGCTTGAAAATCAGGTCGCCGGATTTGACACCGCCGCGATCGGCTGGCGTGTCCTCGATCGGTGAAACGACTTTGACCAGGCCGTCTTCCATCCCGACCTCGATGCCGAGGCCGCCGAACTCGCCCTGCGTTCCGACCTGCAAATCCTTGTAAGCGTCGGCATCCAGATACGTGGAGTGCGGATCGAGATTCGAGAGCATTCCGCTGATGGCGTAGGTGATCAGTTTCTTGTCGTCGACCGGCTCGACATAGCCCTGCTTGATGGCATTGAATACTCCGGCGAAAGTACGCAATTCCTCAATGGGGAGGTTGCTTCGGGTCTCTTTTTCGGCCATCGCCGAAAACTGCAGACTGATCAGGATGCCGCCCAGTATTCCGGCGCAAATCAGTCCGGCTTGTTTCAACTTACCCATCAATTTCGCTCCAAGACGATATCATTTAACGTTGACCCATTTCAGCGGGTCGAGCGGCTGCCCATCGTGCCGCAGTTCAAAGTATAAACCGGATTCGGGATTGCCACCGCTGTTCCCCACGGCGGCGATTGTTTCACCTCCGCGTATGACATCGCCGACCTGTTTGAGCAGGGCATCGTTGTTGCCGTAGATCGACAAGTAACTGCTGCCGTGATCAATGATCATCAGGTTGCCGAAGCCGCGCATCCAGTCGGCAAAGACGACTCGGCCGGCAGCGATAGCCTTGACGTCGTTACCCGGATTTGAACGGATGAACAACCCTTTCCAGGCGCTGCCTTCCTGACGCGGGCCGCCAAAACGGTTGCTGACAACCCCCCGGGTTGGTAAGCGCAGCGACCCTTTCAACTGCGTAAAACTTCCGTTCGGGGTGGCTTCCGGCGTATTCTCGTTCCGGATTTCCTGGGGCGACGCGCCAGCCGGAAGCGTTCCGGCCACTTGCGGTTTCGTCTTGTCCGCCTGATGGCGCGGCGGAGCGGTCTTCTTGGCGAGGGTCTTCACCAGCCGGGTAACCAGGTTCGAAAGCTGCTTTTCGTCGCGTTGCAGGTTGCTGATCTGGCGCCGCTGTTGCGCGATGCTTGCCGAGATCTTTTCCAGAACCCCTTTGCGTTTCTCGCGCTGGGCGACGAGTTGGCCATGCTGTTCCTTTTGCCTGGCCTCGATGGTGGCCACGGCTTCGGCGCGTTCACGGGTTTCCGCGGCGATCGTCTGTTTGCGCTGCAAATTGTTTTTGATTTCAGTGAGCAGTTGGCTGCGCGCCCGTCCGATGACGGTCAGATAATGCAGATCGCGTGCCATCTGGTTCGGATCGTCGCCATTGAGCAAGAGTCGAAGCGAGTCGGGGCGGCCCAGCAGGTACTGGCGATAAACCAGTTTTTCCAGTTGTGCTTGCTGGCTGTTCAGGTGGCTTTCCAGTTCGCGGGACTGAATGCCAAGAGCATTCAACGCGTCCTGCTGTTTCATCCGTTGGGCGGTCAGCTCATGCAGCGCGCGGAGCGTAGCCGAGATTTCCTGCTCGACGCCCTTGAGTTGATCCGCGGCATCCGTACGCTGAACTTCGGCGGTGGCCACGCCTTTGCGCAGAGATCGTATCTGTCCGCGTAAGGCCTGCAAATCGTCTTGCTTTTCCGCCACTTCGGCTTTTGTTGGAGGCGTCCTATGCTGATCCCTGGCCAGTGCAGTGCCTGGAAAAGACCACCCCATGAGCAGAATAATGCCGAGCGTCGCGCCGGCAATTTGCCTCGGGAACGGCTTGGAGTTGTATTGCTCTTGGGCTTGGCGGGAGACTTTATTTATGGGAATCATACGACTATCAAGGGGTGGCCTTGGGGACGCCCCCCGGATCGATAATTATTCTATAATGTTTCCCGGTACTTAACGAGTGTCTGGCCAGTGGCGATCCAGGTAAGTCTCATCGACAAGCAGGAGCACATAGAACTGGCGGCGCGTGCGCTCAAGTCGATATCGCATCCGCTACGCCTCAAAATACTGTGCGTGGTTGGCGATCAGGAGGCTTGCGTGCAGGAGATTGTCGAAGCCGTCGGCACGTCGCAAAGCAACATCTCCCAGCATCTGGCCATTTTGCGCGAGAAGGGCGTGTTGCTTACGCGCAAGGATGCCAACCGTGTTTATTACCGCGTGGGCGACGCCCGCACCTTGCAGTTGATTGGCATGATGCGCGAGGTTTTTTGCGGCGAGTAGTCGGGTAGTTGAATTGAGTTGATTGGCCGATGGGGATAGTCTGGTTTCATTCACGCAAGGCGATCAACTTCTTCTGTTACTCCCCTGTCATTTTAATTTTTGAAGTCTCTGGAGCTACGTTTGGAATTCATCCAACAGAATATTTTATTGATTGCCATCGCTATCGTCAGCGGCGGCATGGTGGCCTTTATGTCCTTTCGCCGCCCGGCTGGCAGCAAATCGCTAAGCACCACCCAGGCCACGCTGCTGATCAATCGCGAGGATGCTCAGATCATCGACTTGCGCGAACCCGATGAGTATGTGGCCGGACACTTGCCCGAATCGCGCAATATACCGGCCGGCCGGCTGGAGCAACGGGCCAGCGAACTGGACAAGTTCAAGGAGAGCCCGCTGCTGCTGATTTGCCAATCCGGATCGCGCTCTTCGACGGCCAGCCAGCAACTTGAAAAGCTCGGCTTCACCAAAGTGCATTGCCTGGAAGGCGGGATCAATGGCTGGCGCACCGCCGGACTGCCGCTCAAGAAGGGTTCCAAAAAATGAGCGCTGCACCCCGCGTAGTGATGTACTCGACTGCGGTGTGTCCTTTCTGTGCTCGGGCAGAGCAGTTGTTGCGCGCGCGCGGCGTTGCTGAAATCGACAAAGTGCGAATCGATCTCGACCCGGCAAGCCGTGCCGAGATGATGGAAAAGACAGCGCGCCGGACTGTTCCACAAATCTTTATCGGCGACACCTATGTCGGCGGTTGCGACGAACTGGTCGCGCTCGATCACGCCGGCAAACTGCGTTCCCTGCTGTCGGGCGAAACTCCCTGAATGCCTGTCGTAACACCAGGCGATTTTTTAACTTACCACCAAGAAAACCATCATGACTACACCAGAAGCTCCCTCTTTCGCCATCGAAAAGCTTTACGTCAAGGATCTTTCGCTTGAGGTTCCCAATGCCCCGGAAATCTACCTGGAACGCGATGCCCCCGAAGTCAACATCCAGTTGCAGACCGGCGCGCATGGCCTGGGCGACGGGGTATTTGAAGTGACCCTGACGGTAACGGTAACGGCCAAGCTGGCCGAGAAGACCGTCTTTCTCGTCGAAGTCGGTCAGGCCGGCATCTTCCGCATCAAAAATGTGCCGGAAGACAACCTTCAACCGTTGCTTTCGATAGCCTGCCCGAACATCCTTTTCCCGTATGCCCGAGAGGTTGTTTCCGATTCGATAACCCGGGCCGGGTTCGCCCCCGTCTTGCTGCAGCCGGTCAATTTCGAAGCGCTTTACGCGGCACGCGCTCAGCAGGAACAGGCGGCAGCGACGGCGGGTGCCGAAACCATCCAGTAAGCGGCACAAGGCCAGGCGCATCCTGTTAGCCAATAAGGACTGCTCGTATGAAGCGATTATTGCTCATGTGTATTGCCGCAACGGGATATTCCCTGTCGGCGAACGCGATTGAATACCGGACGGTAAGCACCGCGACAGTGCTCTACGATGCGCCCTCGCAGCGGGGCAGCAGACTTTTCGTCATCAAGGGTGAAACGCCGGTCGAGGTGGTGGTCAGCCTAGAGGGTTGGTCCAAAGTGCGGGACGCCGAAGGTGGCCTGGCCTGGATCGAGAAGAAGTACCTGTCGGAGAAGCATTCGGTCATGGTCACGACCGATCGGGCCGAGGTGCGGCAGAAGGCCGAAGAGTCTTCGCCGCTGGTGTTCGAAGCGGTAAAGCATGTGGCCATGGAGTATCTTGAAGCGGTGCCGGGTGGCTGGGTCAAGGTCCGCCATCGCGACGGTCAGACAGGGTTTGTGCGCGCCAATCAGATCTGGGGCTATTAGACTTGAATCTGGCCGTCATTGCCGCAGGCGCCTGGGGTACGGCACTGGCAATCGCCTTCAGCGCCAGACATCGCGTGACGCTCTGGACGCGCGAAGAAGACGTCACGCAATCGATGCTTGCCGAGCGCGAAAACAAGCATTTCTTTCCCGGCCATCGCTTCCCTGACGCGTTGCGCATCGGTACGGATTTCACCGCGTCGGTGGCCGATGCCGACCTGCTGATCCTGGCCACGCCGCTGATTGGCTTCCGCGATACGCTGCGCCACCTGGCCGAAACCCGGCAGGTAAAGCCGTTGATCTGGGTTTGCAAGGGGATGGAAGCGGGCAGCGCAAAACTCCCGCATCAGGTCGTCGAGGAAGAACTCGGCAGAGAGGTGCTGTGTGGCGCGCTCACCGGCCCCAGTTTCGCCGAGGAAGTGGCGCGGGGTCTGCCGACGGCCATTACCCTGGCCTCCCGCAATGCCGAATTTGCCCGGCGGACGGCGCTTGAACTGCACAGTTCGCGTCTGCGCATCTATGCCAACGACGACTTGAGCGGCGCCGAAGTTGGCGGTGCGGTGAAGAACGTCATGGCCATCGCCACCGGCATCTGCGACGGATTGGGCCTGGGCCACAATGCCCGAGCCGCGCTGATGACGCGCGGATTGGCCGAAATCGCCCGGCTCGGCGTTGCCCTTGGAGGGCAACCGAATACCTTCATGGGCTTGGCCGGCATGGGCGATCTGCTTCTGACCTGTACCGGCGACCTGTCGCGCAACCGGCAAGTGGGTCTGGCGCTGGCGGCGGGCCGAAAGCTGCCGCAGATTCTGGCCGATCTCGGGCACGTGGCCGAGGGCGTGAGCACCGCGCGGGAAGTCCTGCGTCTGGCCGGGCAGATCGGTATCGACATGCCGATCACCCAGGCCGTCGACGCCATTCTGCACCACGACGTGCCGGCGGCCGAGGCGGTAGAGCAACTGCTGAGCCGCGATCCGAGGCCGGAAATCGAGTAGGCCTACACACCGCCGGCAAACCCCAATTGCCGCCATGCTTCGAATACCGCAACGGCAACCGCGTTCGACAAATTCAGGCTGCGTTGCTCGGGCCGCATGGGCAGGCGTAAGCGTTGCCCATCGGGAAATTCGGCCATCACGTCGACGGGGAGTCCGCTCGTTTCGCATCCAAAGACAAACACATCGTCGCTGCGATAAGCGGGCGCGTCGTACCGCTGCCCGCCGCGCGTCGTGATGGCGAACAGGCGCCGGCCCGCCAGGGCCGCTTTGCCGCTCGCCCAGTCCGCGTGCCGGAAGACGCGTGCGAACTCGTGATAATCGAGGCCGGCACGCTTGAGCGAACGGTCTTCCCAGCGAAAGCCAAGCGGTTCAATGAGATGCAGTTCGCACCCGGTATTGGCGCAGAGGCGGATGACGTTGCCCGTGTTCGGCGGAATTTCAGGCTGGAACAAGACCACAGCGATCAAGGCTGACTCCAAAAAATATGTTTTGATTTTTGCAATATCGGCTAAAATCAAACAATTAGCCTAGTTACCTCTAAATTACTGGAGCTTGAAATGGCTCGGCCGGAAAAGATTCGCCTCGGCGACCTGCTGATTCAGCAGGGCCTGCTCACCGATGAGCAGCTCAAGTTCGCGCTCGACGAGCAAAAGCGCAGCGGTCGCAAACTGGGTCGTATTGTCGTCGATAGTGCCTTCGTCACGGAAGAGGCCATTTCGCAGGCGCTGGCCCGGCAACTTCAAGTCACTTTCGTTGATCTGAAACACTTCAACCCCAAACCGGAGCTGATCAACCTGCTGCCCGAGGCGCAGGCGCGGCGGTTCCGCGCCGTCGTGCTGGAAGAGGTGGGCGACAAACTGCGGGTCGGGTTTGTCGATCCGACCGACCTGCAGGCCTACGACGATATCTTTCGCCTGCTGCGGCGCGACATCGATCTGGCGGTCGTGGCCGAGAGCCAGTTGCTGGCATTGATCGACCGTGTCTATCGGCGCACCGAAGAGATCAGCGGGCTGGCCAAGGAACTGACGGCCGATCTGGGCGATGTGCCGGTCGAGTTTGGCGATTTGCTCGGTACCGCCACCGGCGCCGAGGAAGCACCCGTCGTCAAGCTGCTGCAGACGGTGTTCGAGGAAGCGATGCGTTCGCGCGCATCGGATATCCACATCGAACCGCAGGAGCGTTCGTTGCGCGTTCGCTTCCGCATCGATGGCGTATTGCATGTACAGATGGAGGCCGATGCCAAGATCGCCCCGGCACTGGCCTTGCGTTTGAAACTCATGTCCGGCCTGGATATTTCGGAAAAGCGATTGCCGCAGGACGGCCGGTTCGCCATCAAGGTTCGCAACAACATGATCGATGTGCGCATCTCGACCATGCCGACGCAATTCGGCGAATCGGTGGTGATGCGCCTGCTCAACCAGAATACCGGTTTGCTTGGGCTGGACCGGCTCAACATGCCGCCGCGCACGCTGGAACGCCTGCGTCAGGCCGTCCGTCGCCCGAGCGGCATGGTCCTGGTGACCGGGCCGACCGGGAGCGGCAAGACGACGACGCTTTATGCCGCGCTATCCGAGTTGAATACGACCGAGAAGAAGATCATCACCGTTGAAGACCCGGTCGAATACCGGCTGCCGGGGATCAACCAGGTGCAGGTGCACGAGAAGATCGACCTGTCATTCGAGCGCGTCTTGCGTTCCGCACTGCGCCAGGACCCGGACATCGTCCTGGTTGGCGAAATGCGCGACCAGACCACGGCCGAAATCGGCATGCGCGCGGCGATCACCGGCCATATGGTGCTATCCACGCTGCATACCAACGACGTAATTTCGACGCCGATCCGCCTGCTCGACATGGGCGTGCCGCGCTACATGGTCGCCTTGTCGCTGCAACTGGTGCTGGCCCAGCGGCTGGTTCGCGTCATCTGCGAAAATTGCGCCGAAGCGCATGCGCCGACGCCGCACGAACTCGAATGGCTGCGCTATGAGTTGGGCGATACCGTGAAGCAGAGTCGCTTCAAGCAGGGCAAGGGGTGCGCGCATTGCGGCGGAACCGGCTATTCGGGGCGCACCGGCGTCTACGAGATGCTCGAAATGACCAACGAGATCGTCGAAGCGATCAACAGCGACGATGCCGGAACGTTCGTCCAGGCGGCGCGCAAGCAGATGGCTGGCGAAACCCTGCGCCGCGACGCGGTGCGACTAGTGGTTGACGGGCGCACGACGATCGAAGAAGCGATGCGCATCAGCAACCAGTTTGAAGATTGAAGGCTTTGATTAACCACAACGAGCACAACGGGCACAGCGAAAACCAAATTCTGGATTGTGCCGAAGAAGTGATTACAGCGGTATTGGATTGTGCGTTTGAAGTTCATCGGGAGCTGGGGCCGGGCTTGCTTGAGTCCGTGTATGAACAAGCCTTGGCATTTGAATTGGCTGATGGGGGCATTGCATTCGAGAGGCAGGTCGATGTTGTGGCCTATTACAAGGGGTACGACTTAGGCCTCGGTTTTCGTGCCGATATTGTTGTAGATGGACGATTGTTAATTGAACTGAAAGCCGTGGATGATCTCGCTCCATCTCACCTAGCGCAGACTATGACGTATCTCCGTTTGCTGAAACTGAAACGAGGGTTGCTCCTGAACTTCAACAAACGTTTGCTGAAAGAAGGAATAAAGCGTGTTGCACTTTGACAAGGTTTCTCGCTGTGGCCGTTGTGTTCGTTGTGGTTAGCAAGACCAACTCTTAACCATGCCAACCTTCGCCTACAAAGGACGCAACACCGGCGGGCAGCTCATCGAGGGCGTGCTTGACGGCGCCAATGCGGGCGCGGTTGTCGATCTGTTGCTCGGGCAGGGGCTGACGCCGGTCGAAATCAAGGAAACAAAAGCCAAGGCCGCGAAAACGCCCATCGGGTTGAACGTCACGCTGTTCAAGCAGAAGGTGACCCATATCGACCTGCTGCTGTTCAGCCGCCAGATGCATACCTTGCTCAAGTCCGGCGTGCCGATCATGCGCGCCTTGAACGGCTTGCAGGACGCGTCGATCAACCCGGAAATGAAGCGCGTGATCGGCGAGGTGCGCGAAAGCCTGGAGGGCGGCCGCGAACTGTCGCAGGCGTTGGCGCGGCATCCGCGTGTGTTTTCATCGTTCTACCTGTCGATGGTGCGCGTCGGCGAAGCGACCGGACTGCTGGAGGAGATATTTTTCAGGCTGTTCGAGCATCTTGAATTCGAGCGCTACATGCGCGAACAAGTGAAAACGGCCTTGCGCTACCCGATGTTCGTGGTGATCGCCATGGCCGTGGCGCTGGTCATCGTCAATCTGTTCGTCATCCCCGCCTTTGCCAAGGTCTTTGCCGGTTTTGGTGCCGAGCTGCCGCTGATGACGCAGGTGCTGCTCGGCTTTTCCAACTTCATGGTCGCCTACTGGCCGCTCATGCTCGCCGTCGTGATCGGCTGCATCGCGGCTTTTCGCGCCTGGGTGGGAACGGTGGCCGGGCGGTATGACTGGGATCGTATGTCACTGAAATTCCCGATCGCCGGAAAGATTCTGCACAAGGCGGCGCTCTCGCGTTTTGCGCGGAGTTTTTCGCTGGGAATACGCAGCGGCGTTCCGGTCATGCAGGCGCTGTCCAACTCGGCACAAACGGTCGATAACAGCTATGTTTCGCGCTGCATCGAGGGCATGCGAGAGAACGTCGAGCGCGGCGAGAGTCTGCTGCGCGCAACGATCAGCGCCGGCATCTTTACTCCGGTGGTATTGCAGATGGTTGCCGTCGGTGAAGAGTCGGGCGCGGTGGACGACATGATGAACGAGATCGGCGACATGTACCGGCAGGAGGTCGAATACGAACTCAAGACGCTG
>WBZP01000309.1_pt1 | contig 67578 bp, 51 predicted proteins | sample 5204301 | NCBI WGS metagenome assembly WBZP01 (sample SAMN12412401, study PRJNA552823) | activated sludge metagenome | isolation source: activated sludge from nitrification reactor of wastewater treatment plant... | place: USA: Pennsylvania | collected 2017 | reverse complement strand
AATCCAACAAGGGTATTCACACCGCAGGAAGTGTTGAGTTGGCTGGGGCCGCCGGTGTTCGCGCCGGGCGTAAGCTGGAGCTATTCGAACATCAACTACATCCTCGCCGGCATGATCGCGGAAACCGCGAGTGGATTTTCCATCGCCCGGTTGATCCGCGACAGCCTGCTGACGCCGCTCGACCTCGACAGCACGTTCTACGATGTCGCCGAATCGGAACGCGGCACGCTCGCGCACCGCTGGTGGAACAGCATCGACTATCACGATACCGCCCGCACCGGACTCAACAGCGCGGGCGGCTGCGCGGGCGCGATCTTCTCCACTGCCGGTGAGATGTGCCAGTGGGATCGAGCCCTGTTCGGCGGAGATGTGCTGCAACCGGCATCCATGGCGGAACTGACGCGCTTCGTCCCAACGACTTCGCCGGTGATGGACTACGGCCTCGGCCTGGATCGCGAGACCACCCTGGGCCTCACCTATTGGGGACACGGCGGCTCCACCTGGGGTTACCGCAGCAAGATGATCTACGATACCTGCGCGCAGTCGGTCGTCTGCGGACTGACCAATTCGTTTCCTTCGGGCATGGAAGCCGTGACGTACATCCTCTATCGTGTGCTGGTCAACCAGGTGCCTGGCTGCACCGGCGCGATCAGCGGACCCGCCACCGTTTGCCGGAAAGACACCGCGCAGGTTTTCACGGTCCCGCCGGTCCCGAACGCGACCGACTATGTCTGGACGCTTCCTGCCGGTTTCATCGGCAGCAGCACGACCAACACGATCCAGGTGTACATCGATGCCTCCGCTCTTTCCGGAACGATCTCGGTACACGGTACCAACGCCTATGGTGACGGAGCAAGCGTCTACTTTCCGGTCGTGGTGAAACGCGTACCAGTCAGCGCGTCGCAATCGGGGAACACGGTCATCGCGGACTCGGTTGCCGACACCTACCAATGGGTCGACTGCGGCCTTGGTTACATGATCCTACCCGGCGATACATCGGCCGTATTGCATCCCTCGAACGACGGCGACTACGCGCTGATCGCGACGCTCGATGGCTGTTCGGACACCTCGGATTGCGTGACCTACATCCGCAGCGGTATCGCGTCACCACTGCTAACCTTCATCCGGATATATCCCAACCCGACATCGGGAGTATGCACGATCAGCGCCGCGGAACAGATCACGGTCTTGCGCGTCACCGAACCGGGTGGTCGAATACTGCGATCTCAGCACCCCAATCTTCAGGAAACGCGCATCGACGGACTGATGCAGGGTTTTTACATAGTGGATGGTGAACTGCAAGACGGGAGAAGGTTCAGAAGCAAGTTGATGGTGCAATGATGAAAGCGCGCCGGCTCTTCTAATTTTTTTCGAGGGCAGGCTTGATTGAAGTGTCCTGGACAAAATGAACGCGAAACATGTTGGTCACGGGCGTGCCCAATCCCGTTGCTTGACGCCCGCCTCTATTTGAAGTCTTCATTTAGCTTTTATCTGCTCTCGGGGCGGAATTTCAAGCGCCCAACCAGGAGCAGAGTAGCGGAGTTTCTGTTGCAGCACGCATTCCGTCTGGTCACGCTTGTAGCCTGGTAGATACGCCGGAGGGGAGTATGTCCGGTTTCGTCAGTTAAGGCGATGAAGCGCTGCCCGGAAACCTGATTTTTTCAGCTTGTACAACTGATAAACATCATGCTGGAACGGTATAGCATGGAGTAATTTTATTAATGAGGATTATGCGATTGACGCTTGAATGGAAGCGCCATTTGCGAATCCTTACGAACCGACTCAAACGCCTGCCATCATGCCGATCTTCTACTTGTCTCGAATTTTTAGCGCGGCGACTTCGCGCTCTTCGGTCTTAAGAATTATGATGTTCTTTTTGATGTCAACTGTTTTTACTCAGGCACAGACAATCGAATTGGTTGGCGACATCAACCCGGGCGGCAACTCCTCGGTGACGCAGAAAATCGCTTTGGGCGGAACGCTGATCTTCTCCGCCTATGAACCGACGCACGGTGCGGAGATTTGGAAATCCGATGGAACTCCGGGCGGTACGGGCCTGCTGAAAGACATCAATCCCGGAACAGGGAATGCCAACATCAACAACCTCATCGTTTACGACGGTAAGGTGTATTTCAGCGCCGATGATGGAACGCACGGACGAGAGATCTGGGTTACCGACGGGAGTGCCGCCGGAACCGTCATGCTAATGGACATTGATCCTGCAGGAAACGGATCGTTCTCGTATCCGATAGTCTTCAATAACCGGTTGTTTTTCGTTGCCAATGACGGAGTGCATGGGTCCGAGTGGTGGACGACCGACGGAACGGCAGGCAATACGCAGCTATTCGTCGACAGCAGCAGTGTCGGTGGCAGCCCGGCCAATCCGTACATTTTCAACGGTGAGTTGTATTATGCCTACCTGCAGCCGGGCATCGGCGTTGAGCCCTGGGTGACAAACGGAACACCAGCCGGTACGCGTCTCCTGACCAATATCAATATGACCGCTTCGATGAATTCCAGTCCCGCTGAATTCAGGGAGTACAACAGCTTCTTGTACTTCGCAGCCGATGACGGACTCACCGGAAGCGAAGTCTGGGTGACGGACGGAACCGCTTCCGGTACCAGTCAACTGTTGGACTTGCGACCCGGCGCACTGGGATCCTCGCCGCGGCACTTCTTTCCTTATGACAACCGACTTTACTTTGAGGCGGCAGATGGTACCACGGGTACAGAAGTTTGGATGACGGATGGCACCTCCACAGGTACGAGCCTGTTGAGCGATATCAATCCGACGGGAAACGCCGATCCCATCGGTTTTACATTGTACGGGGGAAGCTTGTTTTTCAGTGCAACGGATGGCGTGAATGGCCGCGAGCCCTGGTTGTCGGACGGTACGGCAGGAGGTACGTTCCTGTTGAAAGACATCAACCCGGCAGGCTCATCCATGCCCGGTTATTTCACCTTTTCCGTGAATCCTGTTGAATATGATGGAAAATTATTCTTCGTCGCCGATGCCGGAAGCAATGGCTATGAGTTGTGGACGACCGACGGCTCCGGAAGTGGTACGCTCTTGCTGCCTTTTTCCGGTGGCAGCGGATCGGGTCCATTGGCTGCGTTTAACGAATTCGTGCTGTGCGGAGGGTTTCTCTATTTCGATGCCAACTACGATGGTACCGGAGAAGACCTCTACCGTGTAGCCGCAGGCGGTGCAACGGTGGGGGAAGATCTACCGGAAGAGCCGGTCCTTTTCCCCAACCCATCCACGGGCCTCATACAACTTCGCCTCCCGGCTTTCTGCCATGACGTTTCCCTCGAAGTAACGGATCTGGCAGGCCGGACACTCCTGCTCGAAAAGAACACAGGCCTTCATCAACTCGACTTGTCGGATTTTCCGCCGGCTGTTTACCTGTTAAGGATTCAATGGGAGGATGGGAGCAGGACCGTCCGACTCGTGAAAACCGGAAGTGGTCGTTGAGTATACCTATTAGCGGTAAGTCCGTCCCCGACTATTTAGCCTTCTGGTGGAATGAACTGGCGGACGGCAGTTCATTCACCATTTTCATCGAAGGCGCTTGCCGTTCCACGTTTTAGTTTCTGGTATTCAGTACACCGGTATTCAGCACGTTGGTCGGGAATACTGGATGAAACAACTTACTTTTATATACGGATAGGAAGTGTGTTGTCAGGTTTTCTCTTGTCGTTACCTATATGAAAGTAATCCTCACCGGATCCACCGGCATGGTGGGCGAAGGCGTTCTGGAAGAATGCCTGCACAACCCGCTCGTGGAGCAGGTCCTGTTGATCAACCGTAAAACGGCGGGCGTTTCGCACCCGAAGGTGCGCGAGATCCTGCATCCGGATTTTTACGACATCACGCCCCTGGTCGATCAGGTGAAAGGCTATGACGCCTGTCTTTTTTGTCTGGGTGTTTCTTCACTCGGCATGAAGGAGGAGGACTATTACAAGGTCACTTATACGCTCACGCTTTCGTTCGCGAAAACACTCGCCGCGTTCAATCCGGGTATGACCTTCTGTTACATCTCGGGTTCCGGAACCGACAGCACGGAAAAAGGCCGGCTCATGTGGGCGCGGGTGAAGGGTAAGACGGAGAACGATCTGATGAAGCTACCCTTCAAGGCGGTGTACAATTTCAGGCCGGCGATGCTCAAGCCATCTAAAGGCGCCCGTAACGTGCTCCCGGCCTATAAGTACTACGGTTTCCTGTATCCGTTCCTGCGTCCGTTGTCGCCCGGTTTCTTCCTCACACTGCGTGAACTGGGTCGTGCGATGATCCATGTCGCCGCGAGCGGATATGCTAAACACATTCTGGAAACCCGCGATATTCTGGCATTGTCGAAATAAGTCCATGCGACATTAGTCAGATCATCCTTTGTATGCATATGGCCAAAAACCAAAAACATCCGAAAGTCGACGAACTGTTCTCCCGTAAAGGACCCTGGGAAAAGGAATTGAGTCTGCTCCGCAAGATTGCGCTCGACAGTCCGCTCACCGAGGAGTTCAAATGGTACCAGCCGTGCTACACGTATGAGGGAAACAATGTGTTGATCCTGGGGGGCTTCAAGGAATTCTGCACCATGTCGTTTTTCAAGGGCGCGCTCCTGAAGGACCCTGAAGGTATCCTGGAGAAAGCAGGGGAGAACACGCGCTCCGCCCGTATCGTGCGTATCACCGACGCGAAGCAGGTAGCAAAACTTGCGCCGACACTCAGGAAGTACATCCTCGAAGCTGTCGCGGTGGAGAAATCGGGGAAGAAGTTCGATTTCGAATCCACCCGCACGACGGAGATTCCGCAGGAAGTGGCGGAGCTCTTCCGGAAAGACAAAACGCTCGGGGCGGCCTTCAAGGCCCTTACACCAGGAAGGCGACGCGGCTACCTGATCTTCTTCAATGCGGCCAAACAGTCCGCCACGAGAATCGCCCGTGTGGAGAAGTGCCGGGAGAAGATCCTGGCGGGGAAGGGGATGCAGGATTAATGCTAACCGTGAATTTATTTGATCCTGCATTTTGCGGAATTCAGGGCGGTTCCCGTTTTTACAGGTCTCGATGGTAATCGGTGGCATTTTACAACGTCTATTTTTAAAAGGTTATGAGAAAGATGCACTTGTTATTGTTGATTTTCGCGCTTCAAAGCAAAGCTTTTGCGGTGGAGTCGGATCCTGCAGATTCCCTGAAAGGTCTTTTGGCATCGGCCAGACATGACACAACACGTTGCTCCTTGCTTCTTTCATTGATAGAAGCGGAACCCGATGATCGTATCTGGATGGATTATAACAGAAGGCTCGAATCGATCTCCCTTAAAAATCTTGATTCCGAAGCGTTGGATGACGCACTTCGGATAAAGTACAGGCGCTTCCTCTCCAATTCATATAACAATACGGGCTTTTACCTGGATTCCCGAGGCCAGACGACTGATGCTGTGGCCTACTACCGCAAGGCCCTGGCGCTTTGTGTATCCACGGATGAGAAGAATACCGCGGGCGTTACCTGTAACAACCTTGCGTACGCTTTTCAGACGCTTGGTCAGACGGATAGTGCGATGCACTACTACCAGAAGAGCGTTACATTACTGGAGGCGGTTGGCGAAGAAGCATCCGTTGCGCAATCCTTGATCAATATCGCCAACGTATTGAAGGACCAGGGAAAGATCCAGGCCGCCTCCGACCATTACTATAAGGCGCTAAAAAAGTATGAAAAGTGCGAAGACCTCGACGGCCAGGCGCAGGCATTCGCCAACCTGGGCCTGCTTTATCAGGACCAGGGGGATATGGAGAAGGCCCTGGACTTAGAGTTTAAGAGTCTTGACCTGTGCAAGAAGGCGGACAACAAGGTCGGGATCGGTCATACCCTCCTGACCCTGGCCTACATGTACTACCAACGACAAGATACCGTCAGGGCGATAGGCTTCACCAGACTAAGCCTGAAACAATTCAGGGAGATCGATGATTTGTCCGGAACGGCTTCCGCGTTGGTAAACCTTTCTTTCCTGCATCGGCTGACCGGAAAGTTGGAAGAAGCCGAACGCTATTCCCGGCAGGCAATGGACTATCACCTGTTGTTGAATCAGAAAGACGGCCTTTCCCAGGATTACTATAATCTGTGTGCCGTATTTGTCCTTCGAAAAGACTATCAGCAGGCGATTTCATTCGGGAATCTCGCCTTGAAGATGAGCCGGGAGTTGGGATATCCGCAGAACATCCGAAACTCCGCCCAAAGCCTGGTGTCGGCGTACAAAGGATCCGGAATGTATCCTCAGGCCTTTGAGATGTTGTCGCTATACACACAAATGAACGACAGTATCAACAATCGGGAGCTGAGGAGGAACCTGATCAGGCAGCAATTGCAATACGACTATGACCGGAAGGCCCTTACTGACAGCATCCGCAATGAGGCCGAACGTCGGGTTTTGTCAGAGCGGCTCCGTAAAGAACGGACGCAACGACTGGCCTCTTGGGGGGTCTTGTTGCTCACACTCTTTTTCGGAAGCTTCATGTATAATCGGTATCGCGTCATACGCCGTCAAAAGGCGCAAATAAGCCGGGAGAAGGAGCGAAGCGACGAGTTATTGTTGAACATTCTCCCCGAAGAGGTCGCGCAGGAGCTGAAGGCCAAGGGAAGTGCCGATGCCCGCTTATTCGATGATGTAACCGTGATGTTCACTGATTTCAAGAATTTCACACGAATATCCGAACGGCTTACCCCCACCGAACTTGTGAACGAGATCCATACCTGCTTCAAGGCGTTCGATCAGATCATTTCACGACATAATATCGAAAAGATAAAAACGATCGGGGACGCTTATATGTGTGCCGGAGGGCTGCCGATCGCCAACAAGACCAATGCGACGGATGTGGTGAACGCCGCACTGGACATACAACGGTTCATGACCGATCACGCCCGGCAGCAGGTGGCCGCCGGAAGGGAAGCCTTCGAGATCCGGATCGGCATCCATACCGGACCGGTTGTAGCGGGAATCGTAGGCATTAAGAAATTCGCGTATGATATCTGGGGCGATACGGTCAACATCGCCGCCCGAATGGAATCATCCGGGGAGGCCGGTAAGGTGAACATCAGCGAAAGCACCTATGCCCTGGTGAAAGACCAGTACCGGTGTGTCCACCGCGGAAAAGTGGAGGCCAAGAGCAAGGGCCATATTGATATGTACTTTGTGGAGGGGCCCAACAACGCTGCTTAGTGTTCGGCGCGGAGGTTCTTCGCAGGATCATGCATGATTTGCGATCGGCTCAACACCCGGCTTTGGCCAAACACCTTCTGAACGGATCGCGGTCCTGCGAGGCGGATGCGGGTATCGACTTTCGACCCGGTTCATCGCTCAATCAATTCGTTTTTTCTTTTTTCCCTTCGCGCCTTCTTTTGTCGTGTCCAGCCCCTTTTCCTTCATCATCTCCAGGCCATAGTTGCGTATCGCCGTGATGAGCGGAATGGTACGCTTCCCCTTGGTGGTGATGCTGTACTCGACTTTCGGCGGCACCTGGGCATAGACTTTTCGGGAGACCAGTCCGTGCTGTTCGAGTTCGCGGAGTTGCGACGACAACATCTTGTGCGTGATGTGGGGCAAGGCTTTTTTCAGTTCGCCGTAGCGCATCGTCGCATGGTTCAGACGCCAGAGGATCGGCATCTTCCAGGTGCCGCCGATGAAAAGCAGGGCGAACTCCACCGGGTTGTAATAAACTTTGTGGTCGTAAACGAAATCGGGCATGGCGGATAAAGTTAGCCCGCCGAAGGCAGGGCGGATCCAATACTTTCTATAAAGATAGTATTATACTTCCAGGTAGTAATAAGCGAAGTGGATCCCGGTGTGCCGAATTTTGTCCCCGAACAACGACGAACACCATGATCAAACGCCTCCTCCTCTCCTGCGCCTTCCTGCTCGCCCTGACGGCGGCCTTCGCGCAACACAATGCCGGCCACAACGGCAAGATCCTCATGATCGCTTCCAACCAGAGTGTCAGCAAACAGACCGACTGGCCCATCGGGGTCTGGTACGCGGAACTTACGCACCCGTACTGGGCATTCTCCGAAGCGGGTTACACTGTCGACATCGCTACGCCCGAAGGCGGCGCGCTGTTCTTCGACAGTTTCAGCGACCCCGAAGACGCCAGCGGCTATTCGGCCTTCGATTATATCTCGCTCGGCTTTAAGAAAGACTCTGCCAGGATGGCCATGACCCGGAATACGAAGAAGCTGTCGGACGTGAACCCGGACGACTACAAAGCCATCTTCGTCTGCGGCGGGCAGGGACCGATGTACACTTTTTACAAGAACCCGCAGGTGGAGAAATTCTTCACCGACTTCTACCAGACCGGCAAACCAACCGCAGCCATCTGCCACGGCACCTGCCTGCTGTTGGAAGCAAAACTTCCCAACGGCAAGTACCTGGTCGAAGGCAAGCGCTGGACCGGCTTTGCATCCGAGGAAGAGCAGTATGCCGATAACTACGTCGGCAAACAGATCCAGCCGTTCCGCATCGAAGACCTGGCGCGCCGCATGCCCAACAGCCGATACGAAGACGCGGCGCCGTTCTCCGCCTTTGCCGTGCGCGACGGCAACCTGATCACCGGACAGCAACAGAACAGCGGAGCCAAAGCGGCCGAACTGGTGTTGCAGGCCCTGGAAGAAGACCGCAAGCGTTATCCGACCTATGTATTGGTACACGGCGCCTGGGCCGACGAAAGCGCCTGGGGATTCGTGCGCAACCAACTTGCCGTACACGCCAACGTGGAAGTCGTTAACCTGCCCGCGCACGGTGTTGACCTGAATGATGGCAGAAGCATCGGTATGAAGGACTATGAACGCGCGGTTACAGCGGCCGTCAAACGCCATCCCGGGAAAGTCACGCTCGTCGGCCATTCGATGGCGGGCATGATCATCTCCCGCGTAGCGGAAACGATGCCCGAGAAAATCGATAAGCTGATCTATGTATCCGCGTTCCTGCCGAAGAACGGCGAGAGCCTGAACGGGATCGTGAACCGGTTCCTCAACGGACAACAACCCAACATTTTCGAGTTCAACAGCGATTACACCCTCATCGGGGTGAAGAAGGACGTATTGCCGACCGTAGTTTGCGAGGATTGTCCGGCCTACATGAAAGATGTGCTGGTGAAATATCACCGTCCGGACCCGGTGAAGGCGTTCAACGATACCGTGAAGCTCGGCGCCAATTTTACCAAGGTGCCGAAGTACTACCTCAGCACGAAAAACGACAAGGCCGTCCCCTACGCGCTGCAACAGCAAATGATCCGCGAGAACGGAACGGTCCGCAAGGTGTATGAGCTGGAGACGTCCCACCTCCCGTTCGTCGTGCGCCCCGAAGAGTTCGTCAACATCATCCGCGGGATCCAATGATCGCCCGGATCCTCTACCGCGCCTGTCTGCTCCTGGTCTTGCTCGCCGCCGCGGGCAAGGCCGGAGCGCAGTTGCCGGTCGAAGCGTTCGGCGGTGACAAGAAAGCGACCTTCGATGCCTTGTTCTTCCGTTTTTTTCGAAAAGCCAGTGACCAGCCCTCGCGTTTCCTGTTCTTCAGCCGGACACGCGCTTCGGTCGACTATAAGATCACCCAGACAACGAACCTGCCTTCGTTCGGACTGACCGAAGCGTTCAGCTACAACGCGCCGAAGCTGAAAGGTGTGGCTCCCGTGGCGGTGGTGCAGTTGCTGAACCGCGGCGTTTTTCCAAAGGCCGGTGTGCAATACGTGTTGTTGCGGAAGAAGGTCACGCTCTTCACCTGGCTGGTGAGTGAACTGGACGGCGAGCCCGTGGTGGATCACTTCCTGCTGCTACGCTACACACCGAAGCTCACGGAGCGGTACCAACTCTTTCTCCAGGCGGAATCGATCAGCGCGTTTCCGACACAAACGAACGAAAACCGGTCTTTCACACAACGCTTTCGGCTCGGACTCGTGCGTTCGGCTTTTCAGTTCGGCGCCGGGATCGACCTGACCGAAGTCGGTCGCGACGAGTACGTCGGTACCCGGAACACCGGACTGTTCCTGCGGTACGATTTTCGTTGATCGACGTGTCCACGCTTCCGGGGCATCGCAGGAAGCTTCGTATCTTGTGCTTCGAGCGTATCAACACGTTCGTTTATCCGGCGCCATGTACAACTTTTCCTACTTCAAAGAGCAGGACCGGCAACGACTCCTGCGTTTCATGGAGGAACATCCCTTCGCTTTCCTGACCGGCAGCACCTTATCGGGCAAACAAGTGGCGACCCAGCTACCCGTCTTGTTCGAAGAGCGTGAAGGTGAATTATACCTGCAGGGCCACCTGATGCGTAAAACCGATCATCACAAGGCTTTTATGGAGAATCCACAGGCCCTGCTCGTGTTCACAGGCCCAAGCGCTTACGTGAGCGCGTCCTGGTACAGCAACCCGCAGATCGGCTCGACCTGGAACTACATGAGCATCCACATCGGTGGGACAATCGGGTTCATGTCGGACGCGGGGCTGGTCGAGTTTATGCGGAAGTTCACCCTGAAGTTTGAAGAAGGCAACACCAGCTCCAGGACCATCTACGATAACTTACCGGATACCTTTCTCCGGAAGATGATGCCGGCGATCGTCGGGTTCGAGTTGAAGGCGGAGCGGTTCGAGAACGTGTTCAAGTTGAGTCAGAACCGCGACGAGCAGAGTTATCGCAACATCATCGCCCGGCTGGAGGCGCGTGGAGGCGAAAGCGCCCTCATCGCAGCAGAAATGAGAAAGCGGCAGGCGGAGTTGTTTCCGCCCGGGGTGGTGAGGGACGGATCGAGATTCGACTCATAGCCGGGCCGGAGCGGTCTTGAAGGATTGATCGGGTTACAACGCCTACGAATAGGAAGCAGACAATGATCGGTATTAAAAGAAGTATGTTGAGTTTCCCGGCACTGGCCGACAGTCCCAAGGTGCGGAATCTGACCTTTGTGCTTTTATATTTCTCACAAGGCATCCCGGAGGGGATCACCTTACTGGCGATTCCGGCCTGGATGGCGATGAGCGGGAAAAGCACCTTAGAGATCGCCGGCTACAGCGCTGCCGTGATTATTCCGTTCAGTCTGAAGATCCTGCTGGCTCCGATGATAGAGCGCTATACCTACCTGCCCATGGGACGCAGAAGGCCCTGGTTGCTGTTCGGACAGTTAGGCATCTTCTGCAGCCTGATCGGGCTTTCGCTTGTACCGGACCCGGTGAATAATATCGCCCTGATCACGGTCACCGCCTTGTGTGTGCACACCTTTATCATGTTCCAGGATATTGCAACGGACAGCCTGGTGATAGACATTGTTCCGGTGGAGCAACAGGGAAAAGCGAATAGCCTGATGTGGGGAGCGAAGTCCATCGGCGCATCCGTTTCCCTGTTTGCCGGTAGCTGGCTGATCAATACTTATGGCTTATCGTCCTCGGTATTGACGATGTCGGCCGCTACCTTAATGGTGTTGTTGCTACCCCTGAGCCTGCGTGAAAGAAGCGGAGAACGATTGCTCCCCTGGAGCAATGGGCAAGCCGCTCCCGAGGCGAAACTCCTCGCGGTGGATAGTTGGGGAAAGTTGTTGACGTCGTTCAAGCGGGTAGTGTTTTTGAAGAATTCTCTACTGATGCTATCCGCCATTTTTTTTATCGAGGGAGCCTTGCACTTTATGAGAACCCTGTTGCCCATTTTCACCATCAAGGAACTCGGATGGAGCAATATTTTGTATTCGAATGTGTATTCCACCTCCAATTTGCTCGGAGGGATCATCGGTATGCTCATCGGCGGTTTCGCGCTTCAACGAATGGGCATTGTCCGGTACATCCAAAGTGTCTTGCTGCTGATCGCGCTCCTTGGCGTGACGATGGCCGCGTGTTTGCCGCTATGGAAGAACAGCACCGTGGTGTACGGGTTCATCGGAGCATTCTGTACGCTCCTGACCCTGATCAACATTGGTTTACTGGCCTTGGCCATGCACCTTTGCTGGAAACGCATTTCGGCAGTTCAGTTCACCTTTGCCATGACTATCTTCAATGCAGGGTTGGCGTCCGGCGCGGCATTGTTGGGTGTCCTTCGGACATTGCTTAGCTGGCAGTTTTTGTTTCTCGCGTTCGCCCTGTTGGTGATGGTCGGGATGACGGTGCTGCAATTCATACGCTCCCGAAAGCACCGTGAGCAGGTGGAAATGCTGGAAATAAACTACCTGGAGATCTTGAAAGTGGAAGGCAGCCTGCTGGTCAGGTCCGAAACTAGCTGACGGAGCGGGATTTCATTCGTGGGCCATTTTTTCCTTCATGCTTACCCATGCGTATCGGCCGGCCTTCGAACCATAAGTTCTTATATGCGTGTGGCCTTGTGTGTGACAGCGCTGATTCCGCATCGGTCAATATTGTTCGTACCAGGTGAACTTTTCCTGTACGATGTCTTTCAGTTTCATCCGGAGGAATTTCAGGTAGGCCTGCGCGACGGGCGTGTGCTTTTTTCCTTTCAGCCAGACCAGTCGCCAGTTCGTCTGGATCGGCAGTCCCTTGACCGGAATGATCCGCAGCTCGTTGTTGTGCAGTTCGTTCCGGATCCCGATCAGCGGCATGATGGAATAACCGAGACCCGCCAGCACCGCCTGCTTCACCGCTTCATTGGACGAGAGCTCCATCTTGCGCGGGACCGATAAGCGGCGTTTTTCAATGAACCCTTCCATCGTTTGTCGGGTGCCCGATCCCTTTTCCCGGAAGATCAGTGGAAGCTGTTCGAAGAGTTCGTTCGCTTTTATTCCTTCCTTCAACCTTGACGAAGCGTTACCGACCAGGAAAAGCTTGTTCTTCAACAGGTCGACGTATTCCAGATTGAGGGTAGTGGGTAAGATGGACACGAGCGCGAAATCGACCGCGTTCTTTTCCAGGCTTTCGAGTACCGAGGTCTTGTTGGTTACATCCATGACAAGGTCCACACCGCTGTGCTCTTTCATGAAATCGGTCAGGAAGTACGGCATCACATACTTCCCGGTCGAAACCACGGACAGCTTGAGTCTGCCGGTCAACTGACCTTTGTAGGCCATCGTTTTATAGTTGATGTCGTTGACCTGGTTGATGATGTTCTCCGCGGATGCGGCAATCTCCTGTCCGAATTCGGTGATGAACAACTTGCGGCCGACGACCTCCGTCAGTGGAATCTCAAACTGGTCCTGGAAATTTTTAAGCTGAATGGACACCGCCGGCTGCGTGAGGTGCAGCTCTTCCGCGGCCTTGGTAATGCTTTGGGTCTGAACGATTTTCAGGAAGATGCGCAGTTGGTTGAGCGTGTAATGCATAAATAAATGTAATGAATAGGATTACAAAGATAAATAAAAATATATGCTAATCCGGGTGCAATTTTGCAGCTGTAAACGACACTTCAACCGCCATGGTAAAAATCACAATAGCAAAAGGCGACGGCATCGGCCCCGAGATCATGGATGCCACACTGGACATCATCCTGGCTGCCGGCGCGCAAATCGAAACGGAAGAGATCGAAGTAGGCGAGAAGGTCTACCTCGCCGGTAACACCTCCGGAATCGCTCCGGAAGCCTGGGACGTCATCCGGCGCAACAAGGTCTTCCTGAAAGCCCCGATCACCACCCCGCAGGGCGGAGGTTACAAGAGCCTCAATGTGACCACGCGGAAATTCCTCGGACTGTATGCCAACGTACGTCCGTGCATGAGCCTCCATCCGTTTGTGAAGACCAAGCATCCTGTCATGGACATCGTCATCGTTCGTGAGAACGAAGAGGATCTCTATGCCGGCATCGAGCACCAGCAGACCGACGAAGTGGTGCAGTGCCTGAAGCTGATCAGCCGACCGGGTTGCGAAAAGATCGTGCGCTACGCTTTCGAATATGCCCGGCAGCACAACCGGAAGAAGGTGACCTGTTTCACCAAGGACAACATCATGAAGCAGACGGACGGGCTGTTCCACCAGGTCTTCGACGAGATCGCGAAGGAATACCCCGATCTGGAGAACGAACACTGGATCATCGACATCGGCGCCGCGAAGATGGCCGATACGCCGGAAGCGTTTGACGTGATCGTCATGCCCAACCTGTACGGCGACGTCCTGTCCGATGTAGCCGCGCAGATCACCGGCTCCGTCGGTCTTGCCGGCTCCGCCAACATCGGCGAAGAGTGCGCGATGTTCGAAGCGATCCACGGTTCCGCGCCGCGCCGGGCGGGACAGAATGTCGCCAACCCGTCGGGTCTGTTGCAGGGCGCCATCATGATGTTGAACTACATCGGCCAGACGAAGGTCGCCGAAAAGGTCCAGAACGCCTGGCTCAAGACCATCGAGGATGGAACGCATACGTACGACATCTACAAAGAAGGCGTCAGCAAGCGGCAGGTGGGAACGAAAGAGTTTGCCCAAGCCGTGATTGCCAACCTCGGCAGCAAGCCCTCGATCCTGAAACCGGTGGAATACGCGAACAACACCACGCTCACCCTGCCGAAGTACCGGCGTAAGCCGGCGGCGAAGAAGGAACTCGTCGGCGCGGATGTGTTTGTACACTGGCCGGGTTACGATCCCAATGAATTGGCGAAGCTCGTCAAGTCGATCGAGACCCAGGGCATCAAGTTATCGATGATCACCAACCGCGGCATCAAGGTATGGCCGGACGGATTCAAGGAAACCTTCTGCACCGATCACTGGCGCTGCCGGTTCAAGCCGGAAGAAGGCGGGCAATTCGACAAGAAGGTGATCCTCGAACTGCTCAACAACGCATTGCATCAGAACATCGACGTCATTAAGACCGAGAACCTCTACGCGTTCGATGGCCGCGCCGCCTACTCGCTCGGCCAGGGTCAGTGAACGAACACCCTTGATCGCATACGGAGCCTGCAATTCCTGTCATCTCACATACGGTAACGGATGCCGGGAGTCGGTTTGGAAGTGGTTTACCCGTGCAAATGAAAGCCCGGGGCCGGCTCCCGCAGCATCCCTTCAATACGTTCGAACAAAATGGAAAAGTCAAAACTGTTGTCGGTCGCAGCCCTGGTGATGACGATCGGCTTTATCGCATTGTCCCTGCTGACGGACGACGTCATGCTCAGCAAGTTGATGGCCTCGTTGGGCATCATCTGCCAGGTGTTCACGGCTTATCAGTTTTCCAAAACGAGTCATTCATGAAGAAGGAAAATGCCTATAGCCTGATCGAAGGAACGTTCACGGCGAGTGAGGGAAAGGAAATCCTGCGCAACGTGTTTACGAGCAAGATCCATTTTCACCGGATGAAGAATTTCAGCTCGCAGGAACGATTCGGCACCGACGATGCCGTCGCCGCACGCCGTATTCCCCAACTTTCGGAAAGCCTTAACGAGATCCTCCGACTCATCGACGAAGCGGAGACCCGCGGAGACCAACTGGAGATCCGCTCGCAGGTCGTCATCCGGAAAGTTGACAAGCATGTTTAGCGGCAGGAAGTTGCTGATAGCGACCCGGCACGACAAGCAAAGCGTGATTGCGCCATTGGTCGAACGGGAACTCGGCTTCGCATGCATCGTGCTGCCCGACCTCGACACCGATTCACTCGGGACCTTCAGCGGGGAAGTCGAACGGATCGACGACCCGGTGACCACCGCCCGGAACAAGTGCCGCCTGGGCATGCTCCTGGCGGAATGCGATGCGGCGATCGCCAGCGAAGGCTCTTTCGGTCCGCATCCTTCCATTCCGTTCGTGCCGGTGGACGAGGAGCTCCTCTTGTTCGTGGACAGGAGGTTCGGACTGGAGATCCATGTCTCGGAGATGAGCCCGGAAACCAATTTCAACGCGTCGGACATTCACACGAAAGACGAGCTCGTGCAGTTTGCCAAACGCGTCCTCTTCCCGTCGCACGGCCTGATCATTCGCGGAGGCCAGCATGATTATCGCGATATGAAGAAGGGGATTACCGATTGGGACACCTTGCTCGGTGAGTTTGAACGAATGCGTGAACAGTACGGAAAAGCGTACGTGGAGACCGACATGCGGGCCGTTTACAACCCGACACGCATGGGTGTGATAAAGCGAACGGCGGAAAAGCTGGTACAAAAGATAAAGTCCCGTTGTCCTTCCTGTGAGACTCCGGGATTCGGTATCCGGAATCGTCGGTCTGGTCTGGTATGTGAGCTTTGTCGCAGACCAACCCGCGGCACCTTGAGTTATACGTATGCTTGTCAGCGCTGCGGGTATGAGAAAGAAGAACTGTATCCGGAAGGCAAGCAGGCGGAGGATCCGATGTACTGTGATTTTTGTAACCCATGATCCGATATCGATTCAATCCAGGATTAGCCCGTGGACTTCAACCTGCTCCTTGAGAATCTGACCAATCCGGCATTGTTGTTTTTCGTGCTCGGCATCCTCGCCGTGTACCTGAAGAGCGACCTGGAGATACCGCAGAATTCCTCCAAGTTCATCTCGCTTTATTTGCTTTTTGCGATCGGCTTCAAGGGCGGACAGGAGCTTTCGCACGAATCCTACACGGCCGAGATCGGTTGGTCCATGTTGCTGGGTTTGTTGATCTCGGTGTGTATTCCGCTCTATGCGTTCTTTATCCTCAAAAGGAGGTTCAGCGTATTCGATGCGGGTGCGATCGCGGCCGCCTACGGATCGGTCAGCGCCGTCACCTTCATCACCGCGGTCACCTTTCTCGAATCGCAGGAAATGAAACTGCACGGCCACATGGTCGCCATCATGGCCTTGATGGAAGCGCCGGCCATCATTGTGGGTCTGCTGCTGATCTCGCTGTTCAACAAAGACGAGCACGACCGTATTCAGAAGCGCACGGCGCTGCGACATAGCTTCACGAACGGAAGCGTCCTGTTGATCATCGGCAGCCTGTTGATCGGGTATTTTGCGAACGCGAAACAGGCGGAAGGGATCAAGCCCTTTACCAACGACCTGTTCAAAGGGTTCCTGGCCATCTTCCTGCTCGACATGGGCGTCACCAGCGGCAGGAAGCTGAAAGCCTTCTTTTCGTTCGGCTGGTTCCCGGTCCTTTTCGGTGTGATCATTCCGCTGGTGAATGGTTGCGTGGTCGCGGTACTCAGCTCGCTGGTGACGGAGGACGTGGCGAACCGGTTCATCTTCGCCATCCTGGCCGCCAGCGCTTCCTACATCGCGGTTCCGGCGGCGATGAAGATTTCCGTACCCAAGGCGAATCCGGGATTGCTCTTGCCGATGGCTTTAGCGGTAACCTTTCCGCTGAACATAACCATCGGGATGCCGGTCTATTTTATGATGGCGCAGTATTCCTGACAAAAGTTCCCGGTGATCGACCAATCGTTCCGACCGGGCATTGAGGCACGCTTGGAAGTTAGCTATGGAAGATGAGAGGCGACTCACAGCGCCACATACTTCACCGGGTCCAGCGCGGTGCCGTTGAACCAGAGCTCGAAGTGGAGGTGCGGACCGGAGCTGAGTTCGCCCGAGTTGCCGATGATGGCGATGGCGTCGCCGGCTTTGACGAAGTCGCCGACTTTTTTCAGCAGGGCGCTGTTGTGCTTATAAAAACTGAACAGGTTGTTGCTGTGCTGGATGCCGATCACCCAGCCGGTCTCGGAAGTGAAGTTCGCTATCACCACGGTGCCGTCAAGCGTCGCCTTGATGGGTTCGTTGGGATTGGAAACAATGTCGATGCCGTAGTGCCGGCGCACCGCGTCGAAGCGATTGGTGAGCGTTCCTTTCAGCGGAGGGAAAAACAGGAAGCCACGGATGCTGTTGGTCATGGAACCGGCGTCATCAATGGCAAGCGAGAAAAGATCCTGTGCTTCGAACTCCTTGCGCAAGACCGAGTCTTCGGGTGATTTGCGCAACTGTCGGATCGTGTCGTAGCGCTGCAACTGCTCCGGTTTCAGGATCACCGAGTCGGCAGGAATTTCCCCGTTGATGATCCGGCGGAGGTTCTCTAAATAGATGTCGCGGGCCGTCAGCGCCAGTTGCATGGAATCGGCCTTCTGCAGCAGACTGATGACCCGGCGTTGTGTCTTTACGTCGGCGTAACCGGGGATGTACTCGCGCAAGCCGGTGAACGCGATGATGAAGGTGGTAATGGTGATGAGCAAGATGATGCTCAGACCGGTCGTCACGAATACATTCAACGGCCGGAGCCGGAACGAGGCCTTCTCTTCCAGCGTATCCTCGTTCATGATGACCAGCCGGAAGCGGGACTTGAGGCGGGTGAGGAGTTTGCGGGCCATGAAGGAGGGGCGAGGGGCGAGGGACGAGGGACGAGGGACGAGTAGCGAGACCGAGACCGAGACCGAGACCGAGACCGAGACCGAGGAAAATGGGCTGCAAGTTAGTTAATGCATAATTTTCTAAAGCTTTCTCCAGGACCCACTTTCGACCTGGTCATACTTTCGAAAAGATCCACGCACCTCGTCCCACGTCCCTCGTCCCTCGCCCCCCGTTCCGTCCCTTCAAAATATTTTCGCAAATTTGCAGTTATCACCTCTTCCATGTCCCGCGTTTTTCGTGCGTTTTCCGGCCCAGGGGCCTTTTTAGCCCTTTTCGGGGTCTTTATGATGGCGTCCTGCTCCCAGACCAAGGACACGTTCATCAACCGCACCTTTCATAACCTGTCGGGTCACTACAACGGCTACTATAATGCCGGCGTGAAACTGCAGGAGGGAGTCGATCGATTGGCTGAACAACACGAAGATCATTACGATCGTACCCTGCGGGTTTATCGTTATGCCAATGCCGAAAAGGCGAAAGCGGTCTATCCGCAAATGGACGATGTGATCAAGCGCACCGGCACGGTCATTTCACGCCACACCATTTACGACAAGAACGGCAACGAGAAACCGAACTCCGAACACTGGATCGACGACAACTGGCTGCTCTACGGCAAGGCGCTGTTCTTCAAGCACGAGTACTTCGCCGCGATGGAGGCGTTCAACTACGTCGAGGTTTCGTACAAGAAGGAGACGACCCGTCACCTGGCCTCGCTGTGGATCGCCAAGACGTACCTCGAACTTACGCAGCTCAACGAGGCGGAAAACAAACTCGACTATGTCCGCAACCAGAGTGATTTCCCGAAAAAGAACCGCTGGGAACTGGAAGCCACCTTTGCCGACTACTACGTGCAGGTACGCAACAATGCCAAAGCCATCGAGCACCTGACTCGTGCCGCCGAATTGGCTCCTCGCCGCGACGACCGCATCCGCTTCCTGTTCATTCTTGGACAGATGCAACAGGCGGAGGAGAAATTCTCTTTGGCATTCGACACGTATTCGCGCGTTATCAAGATGAACCCGCCGTACGAGATGGGCTTCAACGCCCGCATCAACCGCGCCCGATGTTACGAGGCAGGCGGAAAAGGCAGCGACGAGGTTCGCAATGAGCTCGCGAAGTTGCAGAAGGATCCGAAGAACAAGGATTTCCTCGACCAGATCTATTACGCGCTAGCCGGCCTGGAGAAGAAGTCGGGTAACGAGCCGGGCGAGATCGAGTACCTGAACAAATCAGTCCAAGCCAGCACGACCAACAAGAACCAGAAAGCGCTTTCCTACCTCGAGCTCGCGAAGATCGCGTTCGTCAAGCCGGACTATCGACTGGCCAAAGGATACTACGACAGTACCATCGCCAACCTGTCCAGCGACCATCCCGACTATACGGAAGTCCTGCAGCGCCGAAACAGTCTTACCCGTTTGGTGCGGTACCTCAACATCATCCAGAACGAGGATAGCCTGCAGTCGCTCGCCCAGATGACGCCCGAACAACGCGCCAAGCTGGTCGATGACCAGATCCGAAAGGAAGAAGAGGAGAAAGCGCGGCAGAAGGAAGAGGAGCAGTCCAACCAGATCTTCCAGCCGGGCAACAACCAGCAACAAGCCAATCAATTCAACAAGGAAGGCGGCTCGAACTGGTATTTCTACAATCAACAGGCAACAGCGTTCGGCTTTAACGAGTTCACCCGCCGCTGGGGAAACCGGAAACTTGAAGACAACTGGAGACGCAGTTCACGCGAGCAGGTATTCCAGGCAACGGAAGAGAAAGAAGACACCCTGGTAACGGAAGCCAAGGAGATCACAGATCCCAAAGCCGCCGCCGAAGCCAAGAAGAAGGCGATGCTCGAAGCGGTCCCCGCCTCTCCGGAGGCGATCGAGAAGTCGACCAACAAGATCATCGACGCCTATTACAATGCGGCCATGATCTATCGCGAACAACTCAAAGACAATTCGTCAGCGGCGGAGATGTTCGAGGAATTGCTGCGTCGTTTCCCGGAGAATAAGTTCAAGCTGCAGTCGATGTACCAGTTGTACCGACTGTACGCGCAACTGGGCAACCCGACGAAGTCGGAGTATTACAAGAATATCATCCTCAACCAGTACGGAGACACCGAGTACGCGGAGATCATCCGGAACCCGAACTACGGGCAGGATATGGCCACCCGCAAGAGCCAGTTGGAATTGTTCTACGAGGAAACATACCGCAAATACCTGAACGGCGAATACACGGCCGTTATCCAGCGACGTTCACAGGCCGAAACGATGTTCCCGCAGAACGCGTTCATGCCGAAGTTCGACTTGCTCAAGGCCATGAGCATCGGCAAGACGCAAACGCGCAACAACTTCGAAGCCTCTTTACAGGACGTTGTGCGCACCTGGGCCGATGATCCGGTACGGGAAGCGGCGCAGGATATGCTCGACTTTCTTCAACAGCAAGGTGGAGGCGCGGCGCCGGCCGTAGACACCGCGCGTTCGACCCCCGTTGAGCAAGCGGTAGCCACCGCACGGAACTACAGTTATTTCCCCGACACGACGCATTACGTGATCGTGGTCTTCCAGGCGATCGGCGGCGCGCTCGATGCGAACCGTTTCAAGACCAAGCTGTCGAACTTCAACACGGCGAATTTCGGTTCGAAGGGTCTGCAAACGCAGGACCTCATGCTCGACCATCGCATGAAGCTCGTGGTGATCAAGAATTTCGCGAACAAGGCCGAAGCGATGGCCTATTATAGCGCCCTGTACGACAACGACGAGGTTTATGGTGTTGTCGATGTCAGCGGCTACCAGCAATACGCGGTTTCCATCAACAACTTCCCCGAGATCATCCGGCAGAAAAAACTGGATGAGTATGAGGACTTCTTCCGGTCTTTTTATCGGTGAGGAGTAGAAAGTTTCGAGTTTCCGGTTTCGGGTTTCCAGTTGGTTTAAAGGTTGAAGAATGAAAGTTGAAAGCTGATAGAATCACGTTTCTGATACCCATTCAACGCGAAACTCGAAACTCGAAACTCGAAACCGCGAACTTAATCACCCTTGCGCCGCATTACCGGCTGCCCTATATTTGCTGCGGTTTCCGTGAAAATCGCGGAAAATGAGCAACTTATAAGAGAAAGGAGTCCCCGTGTTCAAGCAGAACAAAGCTGCCGGCAGCCCCGGCAAATCGAACGATCCGAATACCGCGTCCATCAACCTGATCGGGGCGGGAACGGTCATCGAAGGGGACATTCGTTCCAATGGTGACATCCGGATCGACGGCACCGTCAATGGACAGGTGATCTCCAAGGCCAAGGTGGTCGTGGGTTCTACCGGCCTGGTGGAGGGTGATGTCATGTGTCAGAATGCCGACGTTTCCGGTACGATCAAGGGCAAGACTACGGTTTCGGAATTGTTGTTCCTCAAGTCGACGGCCAAGGTGATCGGCGATATCGTCACCGGCAAGTTGGTGGTGGAGGTCGGCGCTACCTTTACGGGCTCCTGTAACATGGGTCCGGTGATCAAAGACATCAAGGATGGCGACCAACCAGCCCTCACCAAAGAAAAATCCGCTATCTGATAATCGCGCGCTGATGCGCTACGCGACCATGGGCACCCAGATGCTCGTGATCATGGGCGCAATGACGTTCGGCGGTTACTGGCTCGACAAACACTTCGGGCTGAAATTCCCCATCTTCACGGTTGTACTCAGTCTCTTTGGCATCGCGGCGGCTTTTTATCTGTCGCTGAAGGATCTGTTGAAGAAGTGAATAGTGAACAGTGAACAGTAAACAGTAAACAGTGAATAGTGAATAGCGAATAGCTTTTTAGGGATGTTAAGCAACACCACAGAATTTGATTTCACTGATATTAATTTCCGGCATTTCAATTACTAATTACTAATTACTAGTTACTAATTACCAATTACCAATTACCAATTACCAATTACTGATTTCCATCCCGCCCACTCCAACTTCCCGACCGCTATGTTCCGCTACCTGGTCACGCTCTTCGTCTTTACGCTGGTTCTTGCCGGCGTATTGTTCGGCGTAGCGTCTTCGCGACCGGAATGGATTGGGGAGTCGTCGTGGTGGATGCTGGGATATTTTTTCGTGCTGACGGCGGCGTTTCATTGGGGACTCGTCGGCGCGTCGAAGGGTAATCCGCAGGTATTCATCCGGTATTACATGGGCGCGACCAGCTTCAAGTTGCTCATCCACCTCGGCGTACTGGTCCTCTACGCGTTCTTCTTCGGCGAACACGTAGTACGCTTCATCGTGACGTTCCTTTTCGGGTATGTGTTGTTCACCGGGCTCGAGGTTTTTCTTTCCTGGAATCGGTTCCGGCGAGCCGGATGATTCTTTGTGCTTCGAATTGATAGCACGCGGATCCCGCGGATGATGCGGATTCACGCGGATTATTCCCGCTTTTATTGGATGCCACAAAAGCCAATTTGCGCTTACTTCACCTTATATTGTATCCGGAGATAACCGACGATATTCTCAGATCGTTTTACAATGTTTATAAGGTTCTAGGCTATGGATTCCTGGAGAAGGTATATGAGAACTCCATGATTATAGACCTATTGAGAAGAAAAAGATTCGTAGAAAAACAGGTGCCCATCGATGTTCATTTCGATGGACATAAGGTTGGGAAGTACTTTGCGGATATATTGGTTGACCGAAAAGTGATCGTTGAAGTTAAAGCTGTTGAACACCTTATTCCAGAGCATGAACTGCAATTGATCAATTATTTGAAGGCGACAGATATAGAGGTGGGACTTCTTTTAAACTTTGGACCCAAGCCACAATTTACTCGAAAGGTATTTTCAAATTCCCGAAAGAGGTCCGCGTAAATCCGCATCATCCGCGGGATCCGCGTGCGATCAGTTCAAGACCAAAAGCTTTGACACTTGCAGTTAGAGTCTTAACTTGCCGAGGATGTTCAGGCTATTCTGGAAAATCTGGCTCTGGGTGTTCGGGTGGAAGTTCGTGGGGACGTTTCCGCAGGAGTTGAAGAAGTGCGTGATCGCGGTGGCGCCGCATACGAGCAACTGGGACGTCGTTGTCGGAATGGCCACGCGATCGGTGATGCCCATCCGCGGCGCGAAGTTCCTCGGTAAGCAGGAGCTCTTCCGCGGCATCCTCGGACCCTTCATGCGCTGGATCGGCGGAGTGCCCGTCGACCGTTCGAAGAAGTCCAATACCGTCGAACAGGTAGCCGAAGCCTGCCGCAAGAGCGAGCGCTTCATCCTCGCCATTGCACCCGAAGGAACCCGCAAGCGTGTCGACTCGCTCAAGACCGGCTTCTGGCACATGGCCAAGGCGGCTGGAATTCCCATCGTGTTAGCCGGACTAGACTATAAGCATAAAGCCGTGGTTTTTTCCGAACCGTTTCATCCGCAGAACGAAGCGGAAGATTTCAAACGCATCTACACCTTCTTTTCCGGAATCGAAGGCCGGCATCCCGAACTCGGGCTTGGCCACCTGGCCGGATAGGCAGTCGCGCGAACTGCCTATCCATCATCTCGCCAACGTACCCGTGCCTGTTCGACTGTACCAAGAATAGCAAAGAGGCTGTTCGGGTTCTCCGGACAGCCTCTCTAATTGGTTGTTGTCAACGTATTATTCGATCACCATCCGAAGATGTTGCTGGCGCCCGGACTGTTCGGCCGTGATAATGAAAATACCAGGCGCGAGCCGGGATTCGTCGACGTAAAACGAATCGCCCTGCACGCGATAGCTGGCTACTGTCTGGCCCAATGCATTGGTCACCCGCACGATCGCTTCAGCGCCTCCCTTTGTCAACGCAATGCGGAACATGCCACGGTTCGGATTAGGCAAGATGCGAAAGAGTTCTTCCGACTCGATAATGGTACCGATACCGGCACAAAGCTCCACATGAATGGTGTCGCTTGCATTGGCGGTACAGTTGTTGGCATCCGTATAACTGTACAGGACAGGATAATCACCAGCGCCGATGGACGGGTCGAAACTGTTGCCCGAAACACCCAAGCCGGAAAAGCTGCCACCGGTGGGCGTGTTGCCGTCGAGAAGGAGAGGAGGATCCGTTGTGCAGAGTGAGTCGGTTGAGAGATTCAGCGTAACCACCGGTAAAGGCGGGTCATTCAGTGTCAACGCCCCGGTGGATTCCGAGCATCCGTTGGCATCGGTGACGGTGACGGAGTAAGTTCCGGCAACGACGTTGTTGAGATCGGCGGACGTTTCACCGCTGTTCCATTGGTAGTCATAGGAGCCGGTGCCGCCGCTCACCGTGCTGCTGATATTACCATCCGTACCGCCGCAGGTGGTCGGATCGTTGATCAGTGCGATGGACACGACGAGCGCGGCCGGCTCGATCAGGGATTCCGTAACACTGGTCGAGCATCCGGCTTCGTCGGTGATCACGCAGGTGTAGGTTCCGGCAGGCAGACCGGCGATGACCGCCGTCGTATCACCGATCGGACTCCATACAAAATGATAGGGAGCCACACCATCGGCAGGTATTGCGGTTACGGATCCATCCGCATCGCCGAAACAAGACACGTCCGTGCCACTGACCGTAGCCGTTAGCGGTTGCGACGGGATTGCGGCATTGAAACCGACTGCCGGAAAGCTTAGCCCGCTTCCGCCCGGAGGAGTGTTGCTGTCGATTCGGATCCTTCCGTCTGCGCCGCCGCCACCATCGCCGAAGAAAGGACTGCCCGGCACGTTGGAAGTGCCGCCACTGCCACCCAGGGCCGAAAGACTCCCGTCGTTGGTCACCGTTGGCGCAGCCAGCCAGATCGTGCTGCCGGATCCACCGCCACCACCGCCGCAATTCCCGGTGCCATCGGAGCCGCCGATTCCGCCGTCGCAATTGATAGTGCCGATCGATCCGATCGTGATTGAAACAGCGGATTGGATGGAAATGACACCGCCGCCACCACCACCGCCACCGCCGCCACATTGGAAACCGCCGGACCCACCACCACCTCCGGACCCTGCAAACAAATCGACGACATTCGGTGTACCGTATTCAGGGCCTCCGAATCCACCGGTCGGACTGGACGACGGAATGCCGGCGGTGCTGTATCCGGCACCGCCTCCTCCAGACCAGTCATTTCCGAAAGTATTCGTGCCACCCGGTCCGGAGCCGGAAGTTCCCGCCAGGGGTCCGAGAGACGCGGAGAAGGCTCCTCCTCCGCCGTCGGCGCCACCTGCAACGCCTTCACCACCGGCGCCGGCTGAACTATTGGTAATTCCGTCGCCGCCGTTGCCGCCAATAGCTTCCAGAGCGCCATTGATAGTTACTGCACCGGTACAATGGATGATCAACGGGTCATCTCCGGTGACGGTAATGGTCACGCCGGCATCAATGGTGAAGGTGGTGAAGTTGTACTCACCGCCCGCGAGTGTGCCGTTCGATGATGCTTGGTACGGGCCATCCGCTCCGGTGCCGCCGGAATAGCACGTTTGTGCTGTTGCAGGCAAGCTTGCGGTCGTCCCAACTAGAATTAGCAGAAGTAACGCTCGTTTCATATCGCGTGGATTTTGCTGAAAAATAAGACCTTTCGATTAATGATGAATTGTTGATTTACAATGTTTTACATTCCCATAATGAACATTTCCCGTTTGCCCTTTCCACTCTTTATAGTACTTTTGCGCTCTCTTTTGAAAATCACGGTTGCTGGGTATGTCACAACGCGTTCATTATAAGTCAATTAGCTCCAGGATAGCGGCTGCGCTCTGCCTGTTGTATTTCGTTTTCGGTCTTCCGGTTGTTCGTGCCAATCACGGGGAGCAGGAAGTTGGTATGCACACCGATTCCGCGGCCGTTGAAATGCATGCGGAATCAACGGTTGAAGGACATGAAGCCGCTGCGGGTGAGCATACGGAAGGCGGAGAGAAATTCGACGCCGGCAAGATGATCGTCGATCACATCACCGACGCGCACGACTGGCACCTCTGGGGTCACGGGCACTCTGCTGTTTCCGTTCCGCTGCCGGTGATTCTGAAATCAGAACAGGGTCTGCACTTTTTCATGTCCTCTGCTTTTCATCACGACAACGATGGCAAGCACGTGGTGGACCACAACGGCGAGCGTTTCGTTCGCTACCGCAACCGCCTTTACATCGCCAACGCATCCGCTGATGCCGAGGGTCGTTTTGTTTCGGTGAATGAGAAGGGTGAAGCATCCAATGTCGCGCCGCTCGATTTTTCCATCACCAAGAACGTAGCCGCGCTGCTGTTCAGCGTGGTATTGCTCCTCTGGATCTTCCTGTCCGTCGCCAAAGCGTACCGCCGCCGCGAAGGCCAGGCGCCCAAGGGGCTGCAGTCGCTCATCGAGCCGCTCATCATCTTCGTACGCGACGAGATCGCGAAGCCGAGCATCGGCTCCAGGCACATGAAGTATATGCCGTACCTCCTGACGGTGTTCTTCTTCATCTGGATCAACAACCTCCTGGGTCTGATCCCGATCATCCCGGGCGGCGCCAACCTGACCGGTAACATCGCGGTGACGATGACCCTGGCGCTCATCACCTTCATCATCACCACGGTCAGCGCGAACAAGCACTACTGGCGTCACGTCTTCGCCATGCCCGGTGTGCCGGTCGGCGTACTCGTCCTGCTCACGCCGATCGAATTGCTCGGTGTCTTCCTCCGGCCCTTCGTCTTGATGATCCGACTCTTCGCCAACATCACGGCGGGTCACATCATCGCGCTCTCGTTCTTCAGTCTCATCTTCATCTTCGGGGAAATGAGCACCGGCCTCGGTCTGGGCGTCTCGGTCTTCTCCGTCGCATTCGTCGTCTTCATGAGTTTGCTGGAACTCCTGGTAGCGTTCCTGCAGGCGTTCGTGTTCACCCTGCTTTCGGCGATCTATTTCGGTTCCGCCGTAGAGGAGCACGACCATCATCACGAGGACGAACACGGTCATGCCCACGTGGAAGAAGCGGCTATTGTCTGATTATCCATTAACCCTTAATAAACAACCCTATGTTATCTTCAATTCTCCTGGAAGCAGGTAACCTTGGCCTCGGCTACGGTGTTGCTGCTTTGGGTGCCGGCCTCGCCGCTCTCGGCGCTGGCGTCGGTATCGGTCGTATCGGTGGTTCGGCTCTCGAATCCATCGCTCGCCAGCCTGAAGCATCCGGCGACATCCGCGCCAACATGATCCTGACCGCTGCTCTCGTAGAAGGCGCTGCCTTCTTCGCGATGGTTGTTGGTCTGCTCGTCGTGTTCAAGAGCTGATCCTGCCCGAACGAATCCGGTGCGGCGGTTGGCCGCACCGGGTTTGTTTAATTAGAGAATCGAAAAAAACGAAAAACCACTTCCTGTAACATGGAACTCATTCAACCCGCCATCGGTCTCATCTTCTGGATGAGCGTTTCTTTCCTGCTGCTGCTCTTCATCCTGCGCAAGTTTGCCTGGAAACCTATCCTGAAGATGCTGAGCGACCGTGAAACGAGCATCGCCGAAGCCCTCAACTCCGCCCGCAAAGCGAAAGACGAGATGGCCAACCTGAAGGCCGACAACGAGCGTCTGCTCAACGAAGCCCGTGCCGAACGCGACCGTATGCTGAAAGAAGCACGCGACACCAAAGACGCGATCGTAGCGGAAGCGAAGTCGAAGGCGCAGACCGAAGCCAACAAGGTGTTGCAACAGGCCCGCGAGACCATCCAGACCGAGAAGCTCGCCGCCATCACGGAACTCAAGAACCAGGTGGCCACCATGTCGATCGAGATCGCGGAAAAGATCCTGCGTACCGAGCTGGGCAACGACGAAAAGCAGAAGGCGCTCGTGCAGAGCCTCCTCAAAGACATCAACCTGAACTGATCGGTCTCCTGATCCCATGCAGAACATCAAAGTCGCGAAACGTTACGCCAAGTCGCTGATCGACCTGGCCAAGGAGACCGGAATCCTGGACGCGGTAAGTGCGGACATGAAACTCCTCGTTTCGGTTTGTCAGTCCAACAAGGACCTCACCAATCTCCTCGGCAACCCGATCATCAATTCGGACAAGAAGGAAGCGGTGCTGAACGCGGTATTCGGCGACAAGATCCAGCCGATGACGCGCTCGTTCTTTCAGATCCTGATCCGGAAAGGCCGCGAAGGCGACCTGTACGAGATCGCGAAAGAATTCATCGCGCAGTACAAGCAACTCAAGGGCATCACGACCGCCATCGTGATCACCGCTACCGGACTCAACGATCACCTGCGTTCGGAGGTCAACCGGATCGTGAAAGAAAAAGTACAGCGCGAAGTGGAACTCCTCGAGCAGGTCGACAAGGACCTGATCGGCGGTTTCGTGTTGCGCATCGGCGATACCCAGTACGACGCCAGCGTCGTGAGCCAGCTCCGCCGCCTGGCAAAAGAATTCAGCTCGAATCCATACGTCCGCAAGAACTGATCACCGGACACCTATCCATAAGCAACAAGACAACATCATACCATCATGGCAGAAGTAAGACCCGACGAAGTCTCCGCGATACTGCGACAGCAGTTGGCCGGCTTCAAGACCGAGAAAGAACTGGAAGAAGTAGGCACCGTGCTCCAGGTGGGCGACGGTATCGCCCGCATCTACGGCCTCACCAAAGTGCAGTCCGGTGAACTCATCGAATTCGAAAACGGCCTGCGCGGCGTCGTACTGAACCTCGAAGAAGACAACGTCGGTGCGGTATTGCTCGGTAAATCCACCGACATCCGCGAAGGCGCCGTCGTGAAACGTACCGGCCAGATCGCCTCCATCAAAGTGGGCGACGGCATGGTCGGCCGCGTCGTCGACACCCTGGGCACCCCGATCGACGGCAAAGGCCCGCTCAGCGGCGAACTGTTCGAGATGCCCCTCGAGCGCAAAGCGCCGGGCGTAATCTACCGTCAGCCGGTGAACGAGCCGCTGCAGACCGGTATCAAAGCCGTTGACGCCATGATTCCGATCGGTCGCGGACAGCGCGAACTGATCATCGGTGACCGCCAGACGGGCAAGACCGCCGTGGCCATCGATACGATCATCAACCAGAAAGAATTCTACGAGCGCGGAGAACCGGTTTTCTGTATCTACGTTGCCGTAGGTCAAAAAGGCTCCACCGTTGCGCAGATCGTGAAGACGCTGACCGACAACGGCGCCATGCCGTACACCATCATCGTGTCGGCTACCGCCTCCGATCCGGCTCCGATGCAGTTCTTCGCTCCGATGGCCGGCGCGGCTATCGGCGAATACTTCCGCGATACCGGCCGCCCGGCGCTCATCGTATACGATGACTTGTCCAAACAGGCCGTTGCCTACCGTGAAGTGTCCCTGCTGCTCCGTCGTCCTCCGGGCCGCGAAGCCTATCCGGGTGACGTATTCTACCTGCACTCCCGTCTGCTCGAGCGTGCGGCGAAAGTCATCAACTCCGACGAGATCGCCCGTCAGATGAACGACCTGCCCGAGACGCTGAAGAACAAGGTGAAGGGCGGAGGCTCGCTCACCGCGCTTCCGATCATCGAGACCCAGGCCGGTGACGTATCCGCGTACATCCCGACGAACGTGATCTCAATCACCGACGGTCAGATCTTCCTCGAAGCGAACCTCTTCAACTCCGGTGTGCGTCCGGCCATCAACGTCGGTATCTCCGTATCCCGCGTAGGTGGTAACGCGCAGATCAAGTCGATGAAGAAAGTCGCCGGTACCCTGAAACTCGATCAAGCCCAGTACCGCGAACTCGAAGCCTTCTCCAAATTCGGCTCCGATCTCGACGCCGCCACCAAGGCGACGCTCGACAAAGGCTCCCGCAACGTGGAGATCCTGAAGCAGGGTCAGTACAACCCGATGTCGGTTGAGAAGCAGATCGCGATCATTTACCTCGGCACCCGCAACCTGCTCCGCGATGTTCCGACGAACCGCGTGAAGGAATTCGAAACCGAGTACCTCGCACTGCTCGACGCCCAGCACAAAGCCACGCTCGATACGCTCCGCAAAGGCGTCATCGACGACAGCGTGACCTCGGTGCTGGAGAAGGCTGCGGCATCTCTTACTCCGAAGTATAAGGCTTGATTTAGTGAATAGCGAATAGTGAATAGTGAACAGTAAACAGTGAACAGTAAACAGTGAATAGTGAATAGTGAATAGTGAATAGTTGGGCGGGACTTGGATGTCCTTTAATCAGGTTGTTCTACAATAACCAATCACTAATTACTAATTACCAGTTACTAATTACTAAACACCATTCACTAACCCCCACCATCCATGGCCAATCTAAAAGAAGTCCGTAACCGCATCGCCTCCGTCAACTCGACGCAGCAGATCACCAAGGCGATGAAAATGGTGAGCGCGGCCAAGCTCCGCCGCGCACAGGACGCCATCCTGACCATGCGTCCGTATGCAGCCAAGCTGCGCGAGATCATGGAGAATATCTCGGGTACGCTCGAAGGCGGCGCGGGCGGTGCTTTCGCGCGCGTGCGTCCGGTGGAGAAGGTGCTCATCGTAGCCGTCAATTCCAACCGTGGTTTGTGCGGCGCTTTCAATGCCAACATCAACCGTGCGGTCAACCGACTCATTCGTGAAACCTACGCGAAGCAGGCTAAAGAGGGTAATGTGAAGGTGCTGGCCATCGGTAAAAAGGCTTCCGACTTCTTCTCCAAGCAGAAGAACGTATTTGTCGGCAATCACAACGACGTATACGCCAACCTTAGCTTTGAAAACGTATCCGCCATTGCGGAGAAGATCATGCAGGAATTCGCGGCCGGGCAGTATGATCGCGTTGAAGTGGTCTACAACCAGTTCAAGAACGCGGCGGTCCAGTACGTGATCACCGAGCAGATGCTCCCGATCGCGCCCCCTGCACCGAAGGGCGATGCGGCCAAGACGGCTGCCAGCGATTACATCTTCGAACCTCGCAAGGAGGAGCTCGTTCTCGAGTTGATCCCGAAATCGGTGAAGGTGCAATTGTTCAAAGCCGTCCTCGACTCCCACGCTTCCGAACACGGTGCGCGGATGACCGCCATGAACAAGGCGACCGACAACGCGGGCGAGATGCTCCGTGAACTGCGCCTTTCTTACAACAAAGCCCGTCAGGCGGCCATCACCGGAGAGATCCTCGAGATCGTCGCCGGCGCGGAAGCCCTCAAGGGTTGATCCATCCAAGACAACTAAGCAGCGGCTGCTCCCATCGGGGCAGCCGCTTTCATTTTTCAAAGCGGAGGATGGATTTTTCCCGAAATAGGGCCTTGTTTTCCGCCATTGTCAGGAAACTCTCAGATTTCGGGTCTTTCAATCGCCCTTGGAAAGACAACATTGTCACGAATACATCTGTTCGTTACATTTGAGGAACAAGCGCAAAGCTGCACTGAACAGCGATTCCCTTGATACGTCCTTCTGCCAGCACGGATACCGCCTGCGCGCTTCTTCCCACCCGAATACTCTGAACCATCATCATGATCAAACGTGTACTCGCCGTCTTCGTGTCGGCACTCTGTCTGTCCCTGCAATTGCAGGCACAGGCTCCAGCTCCCTCTGTGGCAACGGTTCGTCCGCTGCTCGCCGATTATCTTGTCCAACACCAACAGGATTGGCAACTCAGCGATTCCGATCTCAACGACTTCGTCGTCAGTGACTGTTACACCGATTCCAAGACCGGGCAGACCTATGCCTACCTGCACCAGACAGTAGGTGGTGTCCGCATCTTCAACGCGGTCAGCGCCGCCAGCATCCGGGAAGGTCGCATCACCGGCTTCGGTAAGAAACTCTACACCAACGCAGCAGCGCGCATCAACAGCTTGCAGCCGTCGTTGTCCCCTGCTTCAGCCGTGCAGCGTGCCGCCGCGCACATCGGAAAGGCCATCGCCGGTGATCCGCGCGAGCTTGCTTCCGACCCGGCGATGCACCGCCATTACTTCGGTGCATCCGGGATTGCCCGTCGTCCCATCCGGGTCGACCTCGTATTCGTTCCGGTGAAGAACGCGTTGAAGCTTGCCTGGGATGTGAACATCGACCTCGAAGGAGAGGCGCACTGGTGGAACGTACGTATCGACGCCTTGTCGGGCGATTTTCTGGAGAAGAACGACTGGACCGTGCATTGCGACTTCGGTGCGCCGGACGCTGCACAGGTTCAGCACCATCAGCATCAACATGCCAGCGTGCAAGAGCAAACGGCTGCACCCGTCAGCACCCAGCGCAGCAGCTCGCTGCCGGTTTATAACGTGCTGGCCTTGCCGGTGGAAGCACCTTCTTTCGGCGCTCGCACGCTGGTAACCGATCCGGCAGATCCGGCCGCATCCCCGTACGGATGGCATGACGTAGACGGCGCCGTCGGCGCGGAATACACCATCACGCGCGGTAACAACGTATACGCCTATGATGACATCAACGATCAGGACGCTCCGGGAACCGCGCCGGACGGTGGCGCATCCCTGAACTTCGACTTCCCGATCAACTTTACCCAACAGCCCGGCACCTATCTTGAAGGTTCCGTTACCAACCTCTTCTATACCAACAACTGGATGCACGATGTGCTCTGGCATCACGGCTTCGACGGGCCTTCCGGAGCGTTCCAGGAGAACAACTACGGCACTGCCGGCGCAGACGGGGATCCGGTGATGGCCGAATGCCAGGACGGTGGCGGTACCAACAATGCCAACTTCGCTACGCCGGACGACGGTCAGAGCGGTCGTATGCAGATGTACCTCTGGAGCGGATCACCCGAACTCGACGGTTCGCTCGACAACGGCGTCATCATGCACGAACTCGGTCACGGAGTCTCCAACCGGCTTACCGGAGGTCCGTCCAACACGAACTGTCTTTTCAATGGCGAGCAGGGCGGAGAAGGCTGGAGCGATTATTTCGCCTTGTTGTTCACGATCGAATCGGGCGACCAGGGAACCGATTCACGCGGCATCGGCACGTATGTATTCGACGAACCCACCACCGGTGGAGGCATTCGCCGCTATCCGTATTCGACCGACATGGGCATCAATCCCCAAACCTATGGCGACCTGGCCGGTAGCGGTCAGGTGCACGATATCGGGGAGATCTGGTGCGGTGCACTTTGGGACATGACCTGGAACCTGATCGATGCTGAAGGCTTCGACCCCGACTGGATCAACGGAACCGGCGGTAACAACATCGCGCTTCGCCTCGTGCTGGAAGGAATGAAGCTACAGCCTTGCGGTCCCGGCTTCCTGGATGGTCGTGACGCCATCCTGCTGGCCGACGACAACCTGTACAGCGGCGCGCATCGCTGCCTGATCTGGAGCGCTTTCGCCCGTCGTGGCATGGGCGCCAATGCACAACAAGGCAGTGCGAACAATACGGGTGACGAAGTCGAGAACTTCGACCTGCCGACCATTTGTCTTACGCCGGTGGCGCCTCCTGTCGCCAACTTCATCAGCAACGTCACCAACACCTGCTACGGCATCGTGTTGTTCACCGATCAGTCGACGGATATTCCGCAAAGCTGGTTCTGGGATTTCGGCGATGGTTCCACCTCGACTGCGCAGAATCCTTCGCATAACTACCTCAGCAGCGGCAGTTACACGGTTACCCTGATCGTGACCAACACGCTTGGCGCTGATACCCTGGTGCGCACCAACCTCATCACGGTTGCTTACCCGACTACTCCGAGCATCTCCGGCGACAACGCGCTCTGTTCAGGCGAAACCACCACGCTCACCGCTACGGTTTCTCCGAGCTACGACGTCACCTGGGAAACTTCCGGAGGCGCCGTAGTGGGCACCGGTACCACCTTCACGACACCGGCCTTGACAGCAACCACCACCTATCGCGCCAACGCATCGACGCAATCGTCGGTTGTCAATGTCGGCCCGCCGGATGCAAGCTTCGGCGGTGGCGGTTATCATGCCACGACGTTCGAGGGACGCGAACTCTTCACCACCTTCGCCCCGATGCGCCTGCGTTCGGTCTGGGTGGATGCTTCGGGAACCGCCGACCGTACCATCAACCTCTACAACCAGAGCGGCACCATCCTGCAGACCCTCACGGTGAACATCCCGAATGGTCAAAGCCGTGTTCAGGTCAACTTCGACATCCCGACACCGGGTAACTATGAGATCGGTGTGGTAGCGGGATCGAACCTCTACCGGAACAATTCAGGCGCCAGCTATCCCTATACCATCGGCGGACTGGTCAGCATCACCGGGTCGAACTCGACCACCAATCCGGCTACTTATTATTATTATCTCTATGATTGGGAGGTACAAGAGCTTCCGTGTGAAAGCACGCCAGTGACTTACACGATCAACGTAAGCGCAGGCCCGGTCAGCAATTATACTTATAGTGCTACCGGACTTACCGTTCAGTTCACCGACAATTCCGGCGGCAGCCCCGTCTCGTGGAGCTGGGATTTCGGCGATGGTAACACGTCGAACCAACAGAACCCTTCGCACACCTACGCGGCGAATGGTACGTACTCCGTGGTCTTGACCGTCACGGATGCGAACGGTTGTACCAATACGACGCAGCAAGCCATCACCGTAACTTCGGTCGGCATTGCCGATCCCGGAGCGGCGAACTGGCAGATCCTGCAGCAAGACCGTAGCCTGATCGTTCGGTTCCCGCTCAGTGAGCAGGTCCAGGCGCGCATTACCGTGCTTGACATCACCGGACGTGAATTGCTCCGCTCGGAAACCCGTCAGCATGAATGGCGCGTAGCGCTCGACCGATTTGCGGCCGAAGTGTTGCTGGTACGCATCGAGCAGGGCGGACGTACCGAATACCGTAAACTCTTTACGGATCGTTACTGATCCGGATTCGACTACTCAACAGAAAAGGCCGGAGGGAACATTCCTTCCGGCCTTTTTCGTTGATTACTTCCCGCAAGACGGGTCCGGCGATCATGCCGCTGTCACTATCTTGGCCGAAACGCAACCTCCCTCCCTATGGAATTCAACCTGCGCGATACCCTGACCGTTTCGACCATTCTTTTCGCCGTGATCGACATCATCGGATCCATTCCGGCCTTGTTGCAGGTCAAGACCCGGGTGGGTTACATCAAGGCGGAGCAGGCGACATTCGTTTCACTGATCATCATGGTGGTGTTTCTTTTCATTGGCGAATCCATCCTGGCGTTTCTGGGTGTCGACGTACGGTCGTTCGCGATTGCGGGCTCCCTGGTGATTTTCTTTCTGGCGCTGGAAATGATCTTAGGAATTCGTCTGTATCGTGACGAAATACCGGAAACAGCCTCGATCGTTCCGGTCGCTTTCCCCCTGATCGCAGGTACGGGAACCATGACAACCCTGCTTTCCTTGCGGGCAGTTTATGACATACCGACGATCGTCATCGGGATCTTTTTGAACCTGATTGTGGTTTATGTCGTGCTGCGGAACCTCTACCGTTTGGAGAAATTGCTGGGCGCTGCAGGGATCAGCGTGCTGCGTAAAGTGTTCGGAATCATATTGCTGGCTATTGCGGTCAAGCTTTTTAGGACCAATGTGGGCCTTTGAGCCCCTTTTTTAACACTTAAAACCCCGGGAAACCCTTGTCGGACGGGGCTTTCCGGCATTTCCGGGATATTTGTTTTTGGAGAAATTATCCTACATTTGGATACATTTCCAAAAAGTCCAGACCGCTATGAAAAAACGCTTACCCAACGTATGGATGTTCCTGGCTGCCATGCTTTTCGCTGGAATTTCAGCGAACGCACAGGTGACCTATAACATCTGTTCCACCCCCGCGGTGGTAACCGACACGGCCGCAACCCTCTACGACACAGGAGGTCCGAGCGGCGATTACCAGGTCAACGAAAACTGCACACTCCTGGTGCAGCCTTCTTGTGCGACCTCCATCACCCTTACGTTCACTTCATTTGAAACGGAATCGGGGTTTGATTACTTCTACGTGTACGATGGTACGACCATCGCCGCTCCGCAGCTTTTAGCTGCGAACGGTCAGGGCACCATTCCGGGTCCGGTGACCTGTACGTCGGGCGCGATGTTGATCATCTGGCGTTCGGATGTATCGATCGTATACAGTGGCTTCGAGTGTAGCTGGACTTCGGTAATTGCTCCCAGTGCTGCTCCGACCGCGGCGTTCACGGCAAACGATTTCACGCCTCCGCTGCTGACCAATGTATTGTTCACCGACCAGAGTGTCGGTTCACCGACCACCTGGTTGTGGGATTTCGGTGATGGCGACACCGCCCAAAGCCAGAACCCGGTGCACGCTTATCAGAACCCGGGAACCTACACGGTCACCCTCATCGCATTCACCTGCAACGAGTCCGATACGATCACCCAGCAGATCACTGTTGACACTGCTCCCCAGATCGATGTCACTCCGCTCGGCCTTAGCGCCAATGCTCAATGCGGCGATTCCGTTTCGTTCAACCTCGACATCAGCAACATCGCCGGTGGCGAACTCTTCTGGACGACCGACAACGCAAACGTCAGCACCGGTATTCCGGTACGCGTGGTAGCCATGACCTATGGTACCGACCAGTTCTCCGAATACCCGAACACCATCGACGCGATCGATCAGTTCTTCACCAATTACACGCTGACGACCACGGCCACCACCGACCCCGGTACGCTGGCCGGTATCCTGAGCGGCAAGAACGTGCTCCTGATTCCTGAACAGGAACTCGGCAGCCCGGCGGTTTGGACGAACCTCGGACCGACGATCCGCAACTTCCTCAACAACGGCGGTTCGGTCATCTGGTGCGGTGCTTACTCTTCCCAAGCTGACTGTATGTTCAACACCGGCGTTTGGTCCGGAACGTATGCCGATGACGGTGTGTTCAACACCCTCAACGTCGTCAACCCCAGCCATCCGCTAGCGGCCGGACTTACCGGCACGACCTTCACCGGCCCCAGCGCTACCTATGAGATGAGCCTCACCAACACGGACAAAGTCCAGGTGGTGACCGACGGTTCCAATGACGTAGTAGCTACCCGTGTATTCGGCACCGGTAAGGCGATCTTCCTCGCTTTCGATTACTACAACGTTACCACCGAGAACGCCCGCATCCTGGCCAACGCCATTGAGTGGGGCGGTATCAACGCACTGGCTTCCTGGATCCACCTCAGCCAGACCTCCGACACCGTAGTAGCCGGTAACACCTCGAACGTGATCGTTACGTTCCAGACCACCGGTCTTCCGGCCGGCACCTACTATTCGAACATCGCCGTCGCCAGCAACGACCCCGCTACTCCGGTCGTCCTGGTCCCCTGCACCCTGTCCATCACCGGTGACCCGATCGTTGCACTGTCCGACACCTGTGTCGCATTCGGCAACATCATGCAGTACACCACGCAGCAGGAGAGCTTCGACGTGATCAACAACGGTTGCGATACCCTGTTCATCAACAGCATCACGTCGAATGCAGCCGAGTTCACACTGGGTACTTACCCGTCCTTCATTCTTCCGGGCGGCTTTGCTACCGTGAACGTGAACTTCACCTCGAACACGGTCGGTACATTCTCCGGCACCATCACGGTAGCCAACAACGACGTTGACACGACCGTTTGTCTGACCGCTGAGACCTTCGCTGCTCCGGACATCAACCCGGATCCGATCACGGTCAGCCAGACCCTCGACGCCTGCGGAGTCACCGGCTCTTCGACCTTCGACATCCAGAACCTGGGTGGCAGCGATCTTACGTTCAACATCACCGGTATCCCGTCCTGGGCCAACGTAACGCCTGCATCGGGAACCGTTACCGCCGGTACCGTTCAGACGATCACGGTCGACTTCAACACCGGCACGCTGGCTGGCGGCACGCAGTCGGTCAACCTGCTCGTCACCTCGAACGACCCGCGTACGCCTGTTGTCCAGGTTGCCTGCAGCCTGAACGTGAACAACAACCCGTGTATCAGCTACACCTTCGCCAGCAATACCTGTACGGGTTGCGTGGATTTCACCGCTACTTCGATCAACACGCCGGACACCTGGTCGTGGGATTTCGGTGACGGCAACACTTCGGTGCTCCAGAGCCCGACCCATTGCTACACCGCCAACGGCACCTATACGGTAACCCTCATCGCGGCAAACGCTGCAGGTTCTGATACCCTGGTCCAGACGGTCAACGCCATCATCACCGGTCCGGTTGCTACGACCTGTTACCCGGTCACCCAGGCTTATTGCTGCGGCATCGGTATCACCAACGTTTCGATCGCCAACATCAACAATACTTCTGCGGACGCCATCGACGGTTACCAGGATTACACCTGTACCGACACGACCACGCTGCTGACCAACAACCAATACTGGATGACCGTCAGCACGGGCTTCACGTATGTTGAAAGCGTCAAAGCCTGGATCGACTGGAACAACGACGCGGTATTGGATCCGGTGAACGAACTCGTGTTCTCCGATTCCGCGCAGATGACCAACCACAGCGGATTCGTCTCCGTTCCGGGTACTGCCGTATTGGGTCAGCCGCTCCGCTTCCGCGTGGCTTCTGACTATTCGGGCAACCCCACGCCGACTCCGTGTCTGGACCTCCAGTACGGTCAGATCGAAGACTACTCCGTATTCCTCGTGTTCGACAACGGTGTGAAAGCCCCGGGCGCGAACATTCCGTTCTCGGTATTCCCGAATCCGTTCAACCGTTCCACCAACATCGACTACGCCCTTTCCGGCAACGCCGTTGTTTCGGTTGAAGTCTTCAACATGATCGGCGAGAAAGTCAGCACCTTTGTACTGAACGAAGAGCAGCCGGCCGGTCGTCATACGTACACCTTCGACAACGCTTCCAGCGGTGTCTACTATGTACGCCTGACGGTCGATGGCCAGGCCATGACGCAGAAGATCGTCAAGATGTGATCCGTTCCCGGTCCATCAGAAAAGCCGCTCCTTTCGGAGCGGCTTTTTTATTTCCGTGTTCCATGGCCGATGTCGGTCAGTTGTCCTGCTTCAACATGGATTTGTGGACGCGTCGTCGACGGCTTCGATGGGTATAGTTGGAAGAAAGAATGCTGATGTTCCCATCGCGTTCCAGGATCGCTAAGTCGACATCCTTAATGCTGGCGACCCCGTGCTCACGGGCCGCCGCTTCCAGCTCGTCGAGGGTGATTTTTTCCCGGCGGAGGTTTTCTTCGATCACATTTCCCTGATGTACTAGCATGACAGGATCTCCGGTAACCAGCCGGCTGATATCCGGATTCCGATAGAGCAGGTTCTTCAATAGAAAGTTTGCACCAAAGAGCACTGTTGCGGCGATCAACCCACCCGCCAGTGAGCTATCCGGACCGACCATGGCATTTTGGACGGAGTTGCTGATGAGCAGAATGAAAACCAGGTCGATGACCGACAATTGGGCCAGTTCTTTTTTACCGAAGAGCCGAATGGCGATCACGATAAAGAGGTAGACGGCCAGGCTGCGTACTACGATGTCAAAGGGAGGCTCCATGGGTCGGGGATTTGCCGGTCAAGTTAACCCGGACCGGTACGAATGTGGTGGCGGTCGCTCCGGAGTTTTTACCCGCTGGCTGTGGGAACGCATACGGAGATGTTTACCTTTGAGTCAATGCGCTTCGAGAAACACGTATTCATTTGCACCAACGAACGCGCTCCCGGCGGTAGACCTTCCTGCGGAGAGGCTTGTGGTATGGAGTTGGTCAAGCTCTTCAAGAAAGCAATCAAAGATCGGGGACTGAAAGGGCGTATGCGCGCGCAACGCGCCGGCTGCCTCGATGCCTGCGAACACGGACCCTCCGTGGTCGTTTATCCCGAAGGGATTTTTTACGGCGGGGTGAAGCCGGAGCATGTCGACGAAATCGTCGAACGACACCTGATGCAGGACCGTCCTGTCGGGCGATTGGTCATTGATTTTTCGAAGGACACTCCTTCCGATGACTGAACTGCCGGAACGCTATCGAAGAGACCTTGCACTGGTTCGCGAAACAGCGGAACAACTGATCCGCGACTTCAACTGGTACAACATCCCGATCCGTTTTTCAGGCGATCCGTTTCGCGCGTATGAGGAGTTGCGGGAGCAGATCATTCCCCACATCGACCGGATGCAGCGGGAAGAGCCGACCGTGTTTCAGTCGCTTCTCTATCGAATCGACCTGGATGAACGGAAATTCAGGCGTCAATTGAACGCACCGGAATCGGAAACGCACCTGGCCGACCTGATCCTGCAACGGGAATTTCAAAAGGTCCTGACCCGCCGTTACTTTTCTGATAAAGGCGGTTCGGCCGGGTAATCCGACTTAATAGTATTTTTAGCAAAAAAGATAGTAACACTATCTTTTTGATTTTGTTTTGACACAACCATGAAATTTTCGCTTTAACACATTTCTCAAAACATGCTGCGCGTGCGGTTGTTGGGTTCCTAGTCATTGAAATGCTATCTAACCAACAAAACCCTACCTCCAGCATGAAAAAAGTTTTCCGATCCTTATTGCTGTCGCTGCTGCTTGCGACCGCGGGATCAGTTGCAAATGCTCAGACCGCTGAGCTGCAAGTGATCCACAACTGTGCAGACCCGGTCGCCGATTCCGTAGATGTGTATGTTGATGGCGCCCTTGCCATCGACAACTTCGCCTTCCGTAACGCGACGGGTTTTCTGACCCTTCCCGCAGGTGTCGACATCCAGGTCGGTATCGCGCCCAAGACCAGCGCGGCCGCGGCCGACACGCTGGTTAACTACACGATCAACCTGGCATCGGGTCAGCGTTACGTTGCGATCGCAAGCGGCGTATTGAATCCCGGAAGCTTCGCCACCAACCCGGATGGCCGCTCCACCGGTTTCAACTTGTTGGTGCGCGACAACATCCGTGTTGCAGCAGGCACTTCGGGCGATGTCGATTTCATCGTCCTCCACGGTGCTACGGACGCTCCGGCCGTGGATGTGATCCCGCAGAGCAGCGCAACGGCACTGGTCGCCGGCGCGGCCTACACGGACATCACCTCGTACCTGACGGTTCCCGCAGCAGCCTATCGTTTGAACATCACCCCGGCGGGTGACAATTCCACGGTTGTCGCTTCGTACAATGTCGATCTGAGCACGCTGGGCGGAGGCGCTGCAGTCGTGTTCGCTTCGGGCTTCCTGAATCCCGCTGCCAACCAGAACGGCGCAGCCTTCGGCCTGTTCGCCGCGCTTCCGAACGGTACCGTGGTCGAGTTCCCGCTCAACACCAATGCACGTGTACAGGTTATCCACAACGCCGCCGATCCTGCAGCAGCAGTGGTTGACGTGTATGCCAACAGCAACCTGCTAATCCCAGATTTCGCCTTCCGTGCAGCTACGCCGTTCATCGACGTACCGGCCGGTGTGGACATCACCATCGGCATCGCTCCGGGTACTTCCACTTCGGTAAGCGACACCATCCCGGGTCTCAGCACCACCGTGAACCTGACCGCCGGCCAGAGCTACGTCGTGATCGCCAATGGCGTCACCGCTCCCGGCTCCTTCGCTGCCAACCCTGACGGTCGTACCATTAATTTCGGTCTGTTCGTCAAGAGCACGGTGCGCGAAAGCGCCACCAGCGGTTCGAATGTCGACTTCTTCGTACTCCACGGCGCGACCGACGCTCCGACGGTTGACGTGATCCCGCAGAGCAGCGCAACGCCGCTCGTGGACAATGCCGCCTACGGCGACATCACCAACTACCTCAGCGTTCCCGCTGCCGCGTACATCCTGAATGTGACCCCGGGTAACGACAACTCCACCGTAGTGGCTTCCTACAACGCAGACCTGAGCACGCTCGGCGGCGGTTCGGCTGTCGTGTTCGCCTCCGGTTTCCTCGATCCCTCCGCCAACCAGAACGGCGAAGCGTTCGGTGTCTATGCCGCATTGGCCAACGGAACCGTGGTCGCTTTCCCGGCTGCCACCACCGCCCGTGTGCAGGTCATTCACAACGCCGCCGATCCTGCAGCAGCAGTGGTTGACGTGTACGCCAACAGCAACCTGCTGATCCCCGACTTCGCCTTCCGTGCAGCAACGCCGTTCATCGACGTACCGGCCGGAGTGGACATCACCATCGGTATCGCTCCGGGTACTTCCACTTCGGTAAGCGACACCATCCCGGGACTCAGCACCACCGTGAACCTGACCGCCGGCCAGAGCTACGTTGTGATCGCCAATGGCGTCACCGCTCCCGGCTCCTTCGCCGTCAACCCCGACGGTCGTCCGACCAACTTCGGCCTGTTCGTGAAGAGTGCTGTGCGTGAAAGCGCCAGCAGCGGTTCGAACGTCGACTTCTTCGTGCTCCACGGCGCGACCGACGCTCCGACGGTTGACGTGATCCCGCAGAGCAGCGCCACGCCGCTCGTGGACAACGCCGCTTACGGCGACATCACCAACTACCTCAGTGTTCCGGCTGCCCAGTATTTCCTGAACATCACCCCCGGCGGTGACAACGCTACCATCGTGGCTTCTTACAACGTCGACCTGAGCTCCCTCGGTGGCGGTTCAGCTGTCGTGTTCGCCTCCGGTTTCCTCGATCCGTCCGCCAACCAGAACGGTGAGGCATTCGGTATCTATGCCGCACTGGCCAACGGCACCGTGGTCGCTTTCCCGCTCAACACCAACGCACGCGTACAGGTCATCCACAACTCGGCCGATCCGGCTGCTGCTGTGGTGGACGTATACGCCAACAGCGGACTCCTGATCCCTGACTTCGCCTTCCGCACCGCTACTCCTTTTGTAGACGTTCCGGCCGGCGTTGACATTACCATCGGCATCGCTCCCGGCACTTCCGGTTCCGTGAACGACACCATTCCTGGTCTGAGCACTACGGTGAACCTGACCGCGGGTCAGAGCTATGTGGTCATCGCCAACGGCGTCACCGCACCGGCTTCCTTCGCTTCCAACCCCGACGGCCGCAACACCGGTTTCGGTCTGTTCGTGAAGCCTGCCGTTCGTGAAGCAGGTACGGATGGCGCCAATGTGGATTTCTTCGCCTTCCACGGTGCTACCGATGCTCCGACTGTTGACGTGATCGCACGCGGTGTTGCCACGCTGGTGGACGATGCAGCGTACGGTGACCTTACCGGTTACCTGAGTGTTCCGGCTGCTCTTTACACGCTCGACGTTACGCCGGCCGCCGGTTCTCCGGTTGTGGCCAGCTTCGCTGCTGACCTGAGTTCGCTCGGCGGCGGTTCCGCAGTAGTCTTCGCTTCCGGCTTCCTGGATCCGACCACCAACCAGAATGGCGAAGCCTTCGGTTTGTTCGCCGCTCTCGCTAACGGAACCGTGGTTCCATTCACCAACACCACGGGCATCGACGAAAGCAACATCCGCTTCGCCACCGGCATTTTCCCGAATCCGGCCAGCAACCGTATCCAGGTCGGCTTGCAGGTGAAAAATGCAGCTAACGCTCAAGTCCAGGTGACGGACATGACCGGCCGCATCGTGTTGAGCCGTCAGGCTTACCTCGTCGACAACCAGTTGCTCAGCCTCGACATCGACCAATTGCCGGGCGGAGTTTATAACCTCACGGTTATCGAAGGTTCCAGCCTCCAGAGCGCTCCGTTCGTGATCGCACGCTGATATTTTTGGGTTAGTTTAGACAAGACAGGTCCGGCGAATTTATCCGCCGGGCCTGTTTTTTATAAGTTTGCAGCCATTTTTAACCTATTTACCGTTTCTGACAAAGAAACCTGAACAACAGGGCCGGATAGCTGTTATTTTCGAATCCCCGTTTTTACGAATCAGTACAGGAAACAAGACCGTCCGTTCCCATGAGCCAGTTCTCCATCAAGGACATTGAAGCCCTCACCGGGATCAAGGCGCATACGTTGCGTATATGGGAGCAGCGTTACAGCCTGCCGCAACCCAAGCGAACAGACACCAACATTCGCTATTACGACGATGACGATCTGAAGCTCCTGCTCAACGTGGCCATGCTCAACCGACACGGCCATAAGATCTCGGAGATCACCCGTCTCAGCGAGCAGCAGATCCGCGATATCGCGCTCGATATCTCCGTTAAGTCCACCCACCAATCGACGCATATCCAGGGCCTGATCGCTTCGATGATAAACCTGGACGAATCGGCATTCGAAAAGATCCTTTCGACCTGCGTGCTTCAGTACGGATTACAACGCACCGTCATGGAAGTGGTGTTCCCGTTTATGAGTCTGGTTGGCACGATGTGGCAGACCGGTTCGGTGAATCCGGCTTTCGAGCATTTCATGTCGAATCTGATCCGGCAAAAACTGATCGTGGCGATCGATGCACAAGAAGTGCGTCCGGCCGCGCATCAGAAAAATTTCCTGCTCTTCCTGCCGGAGGGTGAGAATCACGAGCTCGGTTTGCTGTTCGCGAATTATATCATCCGTTCCCGGGGTCACCGTTCCCTTTATCTGGGACAGAACCTGCCGGTTTCCGACCTGGCCCGCGTCAGCGAACGCTTCGTACCCGATGTGGTGTTCACCAGTATTACGACGGGATTGCCGCGCGAAGTGGTGGACGGTATGGTGAAGGAATTGAAAGACAGTTTTCCGAACGCAGCGATCCTGTTGACCGGTCGATATTTTTCCGATCATGCGACCATTAACGAAGGTGTCACCATCGTACAGCGACCGTCCGACCTCGACGCGTTCCTCTCACGATAAAGAGTGAAGGGGAGAAGCCGTCGATCAACGGCCCATTTCGATGTACTTCAGTAATTCGAGCCGCGTACTTTCGTTCAGGAATTTACCGTGGTAGGAACTGGTCAGCGTGCTGCTGTGCTCGTCGCGGATGCCACGCGCTTTTACGCAGAGATGTTCGGCATCGATGATCACAGCGACATCTTCGGTGTCGAGTACGCGTTTGAGCTCTTCCGCTATTTGTACGGTCAATCGCTCCTGTACCTGCGGGCGGCGCGCGAAATAGTCGACGATCCGGTTGAGTTTCGAAAGACCGATCACTTTCCCTTTGGCAATGTAGGCCACGTGAGCGCGGCCGAGGATCGGGACGAAGTGGTGTTCGCAGGTTGACTGCACTTTGATGTCGCGTTCAACCAGCATCTGGTTGTAGCGATAAGCATTCTCGAAAAGCGTCGGGTCGGGTTGATTGGCGGGATTGAGTCCGCTGAAGATTTCCTGCACATACATCTTGGCGACACGCATCGGCGTATCTCGCAGGCTTTCGTCAGACAGATCGAGCCCCAAGGTCGACATGATGTCGCGGAAACGCGCGGCGATCTTTAGGATCTTTTCTTCCTCCGTCAAGCCGCCCCCATCCGACCGGACCGGTTGCAGGGTCACCGGGCTTGAAGATCGATTCAGAAGGTCGTCGATAGATGGAAGGTGCTGGTTTTCAATTACTTCTTTTTTCATACGCGATTTTGCCCCAGAACAACCGGAGGAACAAGGAGAACAAGGCCATTTTAAGATAGTTTTCGGCACCAGAATTTCACGGAAAAATCCAAGTTTTGTTTAGTTAATAAAGGTTAAATATTAAACAGGACTATCGCATTTATCCTTTTTTAGTCTACTTTTGTTTAACCAATCAAGGTAAAAGATTAAACAGTTTAGAATCATTCAAAACACATCGCCATGGAAACGACCAAGGAATTTCGTAAGCAGGTAACCGAAGAGACCCGGCCGCTAAAAGCTTACGCGATGAAATTGACCCAGGATACAGAAGAAGCGAATGACCTTGTGCAGGATACCGTACTGAAGGCATTGACGAACGAAGAGAAGTTCGCGGCCGGTACCAACCTGAAAGGATGGTTGTACACCATCATGAAGAATATTTTCATCAACAAGTACCGTCGCGCAATGAAGTCGAACATCTTCAACGACGACACCGACAACCAGTACTACATCAACAACCTCGCGACCGCGAAACGGAACGACGGGGAGGGCAACATGGTCATGCGGGAGATCCGCACCGCCATGGCTGGTTTGAACGACAATCTCCGCACGCCCTTCCTGATGAGTTACAGCGGCTACAAGTACGAGGAGATCGCGCAGCGATTGCAGATTCCGCTCGGAACGGTGAAAGTGCGCATTCACAATGCACGGAAGGAGTTGATGAAAAAACTCAGTGTTTACAAGCCGGCCGATGCCCGGCGCGAAGCCTGAACCGCATGCGGATCATGACCCGAAACCCCTGTCTCCACAGGGGTTTTTTCGTACCTTCGGGTCATGAAATTCGGAGTCGTCGTTTTCCCGGGATCGAACTGTGACGAAGACATGGTCTATGTGCTGCGCCAGCGGATGAAACAACCGGTGGTGAAATTGTGGCACAAGGACCATGATTTACAGAGCTGCGACTTCATTGTGCTGCCGGGCGGATTCAGCTACGGCGACTACCTGCGTTCCGGCGCCATCGCGCGTTTTTCTCCGATCATGCAGGAGGTCATTGCCTTTGCCAACAAGGGCGGCTTTGTCTTCGGTGTTTGCAACGGGTTCCAGATACTTTGCGAAGCGGGCCTGGTACCCGGGGCGTTGTTGCGCAACGACCATTCGCGTTTCAGCTGTGAGAACGTTTACGTTCGTCCCGAGCATCAGGCATCCCGCCTGACGGCCGCGACCAAACCCGGACAAGCGCTCAAGATCCCGATTGCCCACGGAGAAGGACGCTATTACACCGACGCGGAAACCTTGAAAGGCATGGAAGCAAACGGACAGATCCTGTTCCGCTATTGCGACGCTTCCGGTCGGGTTACACCCGAAGCAAATCCCAACGGCTCTCTCGGTAACATCGCCGGCGTGTGCAATGCCGGCAAGAACGTCTTCGGCATGATGCCCCACCCCGAGCGCGCCGCCGATCCCGAATTGGGCAACACCGACGGACAGGTGCTTTTTGAAGGACTGTTGCAACTCGTCTCCGCCTGAGCTGGAATTCGGTTGGCAGTAGGCAGTAGGCGGTAGTTTCTATCACGACTCGTCCCTTTTTTCAGTAGGCAGTTGGCAGTAGGCGGTATGCAGTATTTTCCTCGGTCTCGCTTCTCATCTCTTTTTTCAGTAGGCAGTATGCGCTAGTTTTTCGCACCTCGCACCTCGCACCTCGTACCCCGTCCCTCGTCCCTTCTTTTGTTTCCCTGTTCCGGGTTGATTACTTTACCTGCCCAAACCCTTCCCACCATGAATCCTACTCTACGAAATGTCCTTGCCATCATAGCCGGCATTGCCGCCGGCAGTGTGGTCAATATGGGTATTGTGATGATCAGCGGCTCCGTCATTCCTCCGCCGGAAGGCGTTGATGCCACCACGTACGAAGGCCTCAAAGCATCGATGCATTTGATGGAACCCAAGCACTTTGTCTTCCCATTTCTCGCTCACGCGATCGGCACACTGGCCGGCGCGTTTCTCGCGGCGCGGCTCTCGGTGAGCAAAATGCGTTCTGCATTCATTGTCGGCGGATTCTTCCTGCTGGGTGGGATCGCCAATACGATGATGTTACCTTCACCGGTCTGGTTTTTCCATCACGGACCTTGTCGGCGCCTATCTTCCAATGGCCTGGCTCGGCGGAAAGGCGGGCACGCGGACCTCTGCCGCCTGAGTACTGCTTGTAAAGTAAAACGCGGCAGCCCCTAACAGGGCGCCGCGTTTCGCGTTTCGTGATGGAAAGATCGTTCAGAATCGAACGCCAAAGCTGAGTCCCAGCATGCGGACACCATAGAAGGGTCCGTTCAGGTCGACATTTATTTCGTTGTTGCCGATGGTCGCTTCCGTGGTCCACAGCGGGATTTCCACCGACTCGATATCTTTTTTCAGATCGATCTTATCCTGTTCCGTCATGTCGCTCATGTCATCCGTGCCGTTGAAATTCGCTTTCATGATCCCGGCGAAAGGGCCGACGATCCAAAGATCGAGCGCGAGGTTTTTCGATTTGCCGAACAGCCATTGTGTGCCGATCATGGCGCCTGCGCCAAAACCGTTGAAGGTGCCTTCGATTTCCGGGGAATGCAGTTTCCCGCTGCTGGGCGTGAAAGAGTATACCTGCGACATCGACATGCGGGTGTAACGCATGAAGGTGGCTACATAAAAACCTTCCGGCGCGGATTTTTTACCCACGTAGAAACGGTACTCCGGAGTGAACGTGTACTTGGTGAAACGCGTGGACTCGATGGCACGACGCGCGTCGTCGTTATCGCCGAATTGATCCATCAGGTAGTCCTTGAACGGTAACGCGACATCCGGCGAGATGCCGAATCCGAACCCTACGGATTGACGTGGGTTGGTGACGTATTCGTATTGAATCGCGTAGTGACTGAGCGCCGTCGAGGTCAGGTTATACTTGACGACGTTCTTTCCGACCAAAGGAACGACCTCGGTTTGACCGAAGGCCGGGATCGTGAGCAGCATGGATAGTGCCCATACCAAAATGCGTGGTGAGTGTTTCATGATAGTGGTGTCAATGGTTCATACCCTTGGCAATTGCCCGAAAGCTTTGCCTTTTCTATTAAATGTACCCTGAACGATTCCGTGGGTCAATGATATTTGGCAGATAAAGCGGGAAAAGTTGGTAAACGGGATATAGAAGTCCGCCAATGAGCAGCATGAATACGTATGCAGCAAAAAAAAAACGACGCCCGGTTAGCCGGGCGTCGTACATAAAAAAGGAGTCTCGTATTATTTCACGGTGAAGCGGATGGCTTGTTCACCACGGTCGCTCCGCACTTGCAGCAGGTAGGAGCCGGCAGCCAATCCGTTGAGCGGGATGGATATTTCCCGGGCAACGGACAGTTCGCCATGTTCGGTTTCCTGAATGAGTTGTCCATTCACGTGCAGGATGCGGACCGACACCGTCTTCGGTTGAAGTCCGCCGAAGCGGATCGTCAGTTGTTCATGCGCCGGATTCGGGTAAACCGTCGCGAACCAGTCGGTTTGTTCGTTGATACCGGTGATCAGGTCGACGAAAATGCAATCCGTCGCCGTGCATCCGTTACCATCCGTCACGACCACGCAATAGTTGCCGGGTGTGGTGACGGTGAATGTCTGAGCGGTGCCGGCTCCGCTGTTCCAGTTATAGCCGGTGAAGCCCGCTCCCGCATTGAGCTGGTAGGAGGTTGCCAACACGGTCGTGTCGTTTCCGAGGAAGACTGTCGGAGGCGTATTGATGACGGCTTGTACCGCCACATACTGGCTCGGACAGAAACCATCGGTAGCCTGTACATAGTAGGTGGTGCTGGTCGTCAGGAACGGCGTGGTGAACGAAGCGCCGACTCCTACCTGAGAGCCGCCCGGGCTATTGTACCAAATGAGTGTTTGCGCGCTGGTCGCGTTGAGTGTGACGGTTCCGCTTCCGCAGCGTGCGCCTCCACTTGTTCCGGGGTCAGGAGTGATGGAGCGAATGGTCGCGACCACCGACGCGCGAGCCGATGAAGGACAAGTCCCATTGGATGCTTCTACGTAGTAGGTGGTGGTGCTGCTGAGTACCGGCGTCGTATAACTCAAGCCGGTGCCTACCTGGTTACCGCCGCTGGCCGCATCCCACCAGGTCACGAGCGAAGCGGAGGAGGATGCACCGAGTGTAACGGAGCCGGGTCCGCAGTTGAAAGCGCCGGTTGTGGTCGGTGTATTGGGTTGGGTATTGATGGTGGCTACGGTAGGAATCCGTGCACTGGAGCATGGGCCGTTGGAAGCCTGGGCATAGTACGTCGTGGTAGTCGTCAGATTCGGCGTAACGAAACTATTGCCCGTTCCGACCTGTGTACCACCGGAAGCGGCGTCCCACCAGGTAACCGGATCGCTTGCAGTCGCGGTCAGCGTCAACGAACCCGATCCGCAACGATCCGCACCGGTGGTCACCGGATCGGTGACGGCCGTATTGATCGTAGCGACGGCGGCAACACGACTCGACGGACAGGTACTGCCGGCCTGAGCATAGTAGGTGGTAGTACTCGATATGGAAGGCGTGTTATAGGTGTTGCCGGAACCCAGCAACGCTCCGCCGGTCGACGCGCTGTACCACAAGATCGGATCGGTGGCTGAAGCGGAGAGGGTCACACTGCCGGGACCGCATCGCGCCGCACCGGTAGTCGTGGGTGCGGTGGAGAAAGCGATGATGGTACGCGTGGTGTCGAAGCGGTTGTTAGCCGGATAGACGTCGTTCGTGGTACCGGTTGCACACCCGAAGTTGAATGCGCCTCCACCGGAAGTGTTGATCGTGGAGAGGAAGGTGACCGTGTCCGCGTCTTCCGGAAACAGCGGTCCCGCATAGTTGAAGTTCAGGGTCTGCGTGATGGCGCCCGTGATGTTGACGGTGATCGGAATGTTCGGTACCGTATCGCGACCGAAATTCCGAAGGACGACCTTAACCTGCTGCGTCGCGTTGCCGCAAACGCCTTCGAGTGGTGAAGCAAGGCTGAAGATCGTGATGTAGGTGAGGAAATTCGAAAGCAGCCCGTTCGCGTCGGTCTTTACGAGATACGCTTCCTCGTAGTTGAATCCGAAGCTCGAGCTGTAACCGGCGAAGATGTAGCCGCCATCGGAGGTCGGCATGGCACTGTACCCGTGGTCGTGGTTGTTGCCGCCGTAGGTGCGTGCCCAGATGGAGTCGCCGTTCGCGTCGACCTTGAACATCCACATGTTCGGGTCGATCGGACCGGAGCTGCTGGTTGTCCCGCTAAGAATGAAGTTGCCGTCGAGGGTCGGTTCCACTTCGTGAAAGTCGTCGGCCAGCGAACCGCCATAGACTTTTGTCCACACGACCGTGCCGCTCAGGTCCGCCTTGACAAGATAGCCGTTGTTGCCATCCGAGCCGGTGCCGTCTGTTCCACCTGCCAGCAGGAATCCGTCAGCAACCGGGTGGATGTATTCAATGTTATCCGTGCCGAGCGTTCCAAATCGCCTGGTCCAGGTGGTGTCACCGGAAGAATTGGTACGCACGAGATACTGATCAAGTCCGTTAGCGCCGTTATTGCCCTGTCCGCCGGCGATGTACCCGCCGTCTGCAAGCTGTTTCACCGAGTTGAAATCCTCAAAGAGGGCCGTACCATACCGGCGCGACCAGGTCGTGTCGCCGCTTGCGTTCAACTTGAGGAGGAAGCCGTCGAAGTACTGGGCGGGAGGGGATGTGGTATAACCGCAAACGATGTAACCGTTATCGCTCGTCTGGATGATCTCCTGCGCGCGGTCACGACCGGTTCCGCCCCAGGTCTTCGTCCAGAGCACGTTTCCGTTGTCATCCATTTTTATCAACAAGACGTCTTCCGTTCCGCTGCCGAAGCTGGTCGAGTAGCCGCACATGGCGTAATTGCCGTCGTTGGTGTTGATCACTTTGTAAAGGAGGTCCTTCCGGCTACCGGTACCGTTGATGCGGCGTGTCCAGAGCGTGTCGCCTGACGTATTGAGTCGAACCACGTACGCGTCGGTATCATTCGGAGACCAACTGGAGGTATAGCCGACGGCGATGTAGCCGCCTGAGGGACATTCCGCAACATTTCGGAAAGCGTCCGTGCTGGTGCGGGAGAACAATTTTTCCCAACTGGTCTGCGCGCGCGAGCCAACGGCGCAACAGAACAGGGCCGCGATAAACAAGAGTGATTTCAAGGATAATTTCATACAGAGGTAGTTAAACGATTTTTTCCGTTTAGAGACACAATTTTATTCGATGATCAAAGCCCGGGTTACACGTCCCTTCGAAGTGCTGAGTTGAAGGAAGTAAACACCCTGCGCTTTTTCTGACAGGTCGATGCTCTTGCGATAGATGTTTGTCTGCCGGACCGGCTCGAAGAAGATCACCCGGCCCAGTTGGTCGGTGATGCGTAACTCGAAGGATTCCGACACACCGACGGCCGATACTTCGACGCGTCCGTTCGACGGATTCGGGAAGATGTTGAGCTGGATGTCGCCGCTGATGGCATTCAGGCCAGTGATGATGTTCACGACGATGGAGTCGGCACCGGTACAGCCGTTTCCATCGGTAACGGTAACCGAATACGTGCCGCTCACACCGGTGATGATGGTTTGCGTGGTCGCCGTCGTGCTCCAGAGATAACTGCTGAATCCCGCGCCGGCATCGAGGGTGACCGTTTGGCCGGAGAGGATGTTCACCGTATCCGGGCCGAGGCTGACGACCGGAAGCGTGTTGATCGTGGCGGTAACAGGAACCGGGTTGCTCGGACAGGTGCCGTTGTTGGCGATCACGTAGTAGGTGGTCGTGGCGCTGAAGGCCGACGTGTAGCTGGTGCCGGTGGCAATGAGTGTACCGTTGCTCGGTGCATCGTACCAATTCATCGGATCCGCCGCTGTTGCGTTTAACGTCAGTGAGCCGGGGCCGCAGTTGGAAGCTCCGGTCGTAACGGGATCAGCGGCCAGCGGCAGGATCTCCGCATCGACGGATGCCGGTGCGCTTTCACATCCGGTAATACCGGCGATGGCATAGTAGGTCGTCGTTGTCGAGATGACAGGAGTGGCGAAGGAAGAGCCGGTGCCGAGCAAGGTGCCGCCGGTCGGCGCGTCGTACCAGGAGATCGGATCCGGCGAACTGGCTGTCAGGGTAACACTACCACTGCCGCAATTCGAAGCACCTGTTACCGTCGGCGTAGCGGAAGGTCCGGCGACAACAGCATCTACCGGGACCCGAACACTCGGACAGCTGACTCCCGCTTCCACGTAATATGTCGTCGTAGAGGAGATGACCGGAGTGGTAAACGATGAGCCGGTGCCGAGCAGGTTGCCGCCTGTCGGTGCATCGTACCAGGCGATGGAATCGGTGGAACTGGCTGTCAACGTAACGGTGCCCGAAGTACAGACCGCTCCACCTGTAACAGTCGGTGGAGGAGTGACAATGATTTCTGCATCAACGGATGTGCGAGAACTGGAACAACCATTGTTGCCGGCTTCCGCAAAATAAGTCGTGGTCGTCGTCAATACCGGGGTCGTGAAGTTGATGCCGCTGCCGATCTGTGTGCCGCCGGTCGCGGCGTCCCACCAGGTAACGGGATCGATCGAAGCTGCGGAGATGACAAGGGATCCGCTGCCGCAGCGCGAAGCGCCGGTGCCTACCGGAGGACTTACCACGGTGATGTTGGCTGTCACGGGCGTGCGAACGGAAGCACAACCGCCAACCGCCTGCGCGTAATAGGTGGTCGTCGCGCCGAGTACCGGCGTAACGAGTGTCGGACCGGTGCCGACCAGGTTCCCGCCGATGGCCGCGTCATACCATTCGATCGGATCGGTGGAAGTGGCGGAGAGCGTTACGGAAGCGGGACCGCAGGCGGACGCATCCGTGCCGGTCGGTGCGGCGGCGGAGTTGATGATAGCGCGGACCGCGACCGCGGAAGAGGGACAAGCAGTGCCGGCCACCGCGTAGAACGTATCGGTTTCGGTAAGGTAGGGCGTTATATAGCTGCTACCGCTGCCCAGGAGGAAGCCGTTGTTGGCGAGGTTGTACCAGGAGATCGGATCGGGAGACGATGCGGTCAGGGTCACCGCGCCGGGACCGCAGTTGGTCACATCGGAAGCGGTCGGCGCGGAGGATTGCGCGTTGATGATCGCCTGTACTTCGATGCGGCTGGGGCAGGAACCAGCCTGCAGATAGTAGCTGGTGGTACTGCTGAGGCCCGGTGTGGAGTAGGAAGAACCGCTGCCGACCTGTGTTCCGCCGCTGGCCGCGTCCCACCAGGTGAGGGCGTCGGGAGAATTGGCGCTGAGCGTTACACTGCCGTTGCCGCAGCGGGAGCGGTCGAACGCGTTCGATGCGCCGCTGCCGATCTGCGCGCTGGCGGTAACACGGTTGGAAGCGCAGTTCTGATAAGGAACGAAGACATACCAATCGTAGAAGTAGTAATAGAAGTTCGGGCCGCTGTTGGAGCCGTAGATCTCCAGCGTACGGGAAACATCGTACGGATACGTAACACCGGAGTTATTCCGGAAGAGACCGAGGCTACCGGCGCCAAGCCCGAGCGTGAGGTCGTTTTCCTGCGGCACGTCGAAGTTCAGGTAAACACGACTTTCACCGACCGGCAGGTTGATGGTTTTGGATTGCAGGAGCGTACCCGCGCCGTTTCGAAGTTCGATGATCCGGTTGCCGGCGGAACTCGCGTAGACTTTTACCGAAACCAGTTTGAAGTTGGTGCGGCTGTCGAATCGAAGTTCGCCGTTGGAGGAGGATCCGCCGCCGCCGATCGTGTTGTCGACCGGGCCGACCTTCGAACCCTTACCGCGGACGGCTTCGACGAAGTAGTCGGTGGTGGAGGAGAGGCTCGGCGTTGTGTAGTTGGAGCCGGTGCCGACGAGGTTGCCACCGCTTGCGGCATCGTACCAGAAGAGCGAGTCGGTCGCTGCCAGCGCGCTGGCGCGCAGACTTACCGAGCCGGCGTTACAGGAAACCGCCGAAGTGGTAGTAGGGTCCTGCGAAGGCAGTACGACATCCACGACGAGGTAGCTCGTGTCGTTGGAGTAGGAGATGTCGCTGTTCCGGTGCGGGATGTAGGCCGTCAGGTTCCAGGTTCCGACCGTAGTAAAATCGAAAGTCTGATCAAATACGAGGGTGGCGGAATTGGAAGGTGCAAGTGCCGTGGTCAGCGTATCGTGCAAAGTCCATTGTTGAGTGCCGTTATCAATTACCACCACGACCGGGATATTCGTTTCATTCGTCGCGCCATAGTTGGTCAGCTTCAGGGAGATGGGAACACCGGCGCTCCTGCAAAGGGAAGTCAGCGGGTAATTGTAATTGTCAATGGCGACGTCTTTAGTCACGCCGCCCCCCGGACCGAGTTTTACCAAAGCGTAGTTCTGATAATTCGCGGCGTTACGGAAGTAGCCGAAGTTGGCGTAACCGCCGTCGGAAGTTTCGATGGCACGGTACGCGTGATCGTGGTAAGCGGAACCGTAGGTTACGTTTTCCCATTCAAGATTGCCGGAGGCATCCAGTTTACCGAGGTAATAATTCGGATTGATAAGACCGAACGAGCGGGTGATACCACCAATGATATAACCCCCATCGCTGGTCACTTCGACGGTCTTTCCACCGTCCTTTTTGGTGCCGCCGAGATTTTTCGTCCAGAGTGTATCGCCGTTCGCGTCGGTTTTGATGAGGAAGATATCGGTATCGCCGAGACCGTTCGGGGTGTCATCGCCATCGCCGGCCATAAGATAGCCGCCATCAGCCGGAGTATAGCACACGTGATGGGATTCCTGGACACCAACGAAGTCATAGTTCTTGTACCACTGAACGGTACCGGCGCTGTCGGTTTTGTAGAGAACATAGTCGCCGTCCTCGAGGCCGTAGCTGTACGATTGACCATTCAGGATGAATCCGCCGTCCGGCGTCTGTTGCAGCGAGTTGCCGATCTCGTAGCCCTGGCCGCCGATGTTCTTCTGCCAGCGTACCGTGCCGTTGGCATTGAGACGAATCAGCCACATGTCGTACCATTGTGTGCCGGTGCTTTGATTATAACCCAAAGCGGCATACCCTCCATCGGTGGTCTGGATGATCGCTTCGATTTCCTGAATGCCGTTATCGCCGATCATCCGCGTCCATTGGATGTTGCCGCTGCCGTCGGTCTTGATGACCCAGCCGTCGTTGTTCACGGCGCCGAAGGAGCCGGTGAAGCCGGCGATGACGAAACCGCCGTCGCTGGTGTTGCGCACCATGTTGGCGAAATCGAATTGCGTATCGCCGTAGGAACGGTTCCACAACACGTTGCCATACGCATCGGTGCGCACCAGCCAGATATCACTTTGTCCGTTGGAATAGGTTTCCGTACCACCGACCATCACGAACCCGGAGTCGGGTGTTTGTTCCATCCAACGACCGTCCTCATCGTAGAAGCCGCCGTACTCTTTCGAGAAGGTGATCTGCGCCTGGACGAGGGAAGTCCATGCGCTCAACAGCACAAGCAGGGAGAAGAATCTTTTCATATTGAGTCTGAGGGAATTCGAATCACAAAGGTACAGGGGAAGGAAGTCCGTTCTCGGTGTTTTCTGTGAAGAGTGTTCAACATGGGGTGAATGCCAATGCCGCAGCTTCCAGCCGGTCGGGGCCGGTCAGAAGAGAACAATTTCATTCGTATGAAGTTCGGGTCAGGGAGGGCAAACGGGAAACCTATTTACGCCAAAACCTTGCGAATGGTTCATTTTTTTGCTGAAAATCGGCTCCGGAATGTGTTAAAAACGCGGTTTTATTGGATTTTAGCAAGGTGGGCATTCGGATGTTGTATTTAACGCCTATCCGGACGATGTTTCGAAGGCCCGTGGTAAACCGTCAAACCTGATTCCGGTACAATGACCATAGGACGACAGGTGGCTCCGGTAGGTGGTCATATTCGATCCAACCGACGGTGTTTGATTTTTGAATGGTTGCTGTACTATTCCTGTGATGGTGCGATGCATGGGCTTTTCATTCCGATCTTATGAGATTTCTTGATCGGTCCAAGTCCAATCACTGCACCGCAACCCGGCCGGAAAAGCGAATGGAGTTATCCTGGTTGTGAATCAGGACAAAGTAGATTCCCGGTATAAGGCGGTTCGTCTCCAGAACGATTGAGCCGCTCGAATCAATTCCCTGTTGTATCACTTTGCCCAAACGATCCATCAGTTGGAACGTGCAACTGGAGTTTCCTGAGTTTGGATACATCACGTTGACACTTCGCGTAGCCGGATTAGGATAGATGGATAATGGTGCGTCAGTATTCAACTCAGGAACAGAAATCAAGATCGAGTCGAGAAACGTATTGAATACTGTATTGGTCATAACGCCATCATTAAAATCGAAAAAGATGTGCGCGGTATTCCGGACGACGGTGTAATTGGGCAGCGCTGGATAAGGTTTGATACGAAAACGAATTAACCCGTTACTGGCTTCCATGTTGGTGCCGGAATCTGGTAGCAGGACGTTGTCGAACCGGAAGCGCAAGATGCCATCCTGGCTTTGTTCGAACGTCATGGGATGACTCGATCCCGTGAGTGTCAGCGTGGCCGGATCAAGCGCAGCGTCGAGTGTATCAATGACATGAATGAAGAATGCGGTGTCGTTGCCGGTATTCTGAAAGCGAATGGTGTAGGCCAGCTCCGTATCGCGGAGGGTGAAATGCAAAGAGTCTTTCCCCATTGGCCATACCAGCTTGTCGTTCGGATCGAATGAACACAATGCTTCAGTACCGTACGCATCTCCATCCATGAAATGAGTCCCACCGCCGATGATGTAACTCAGCGAACCTTCGGAAGTGATCACGTTTCCGATGGGTGTGGAATTTCCCAGTATCGCATGAACGTAAATACTGCGTTGCTCAAAGGGGACCAGTCCGGAGAAACGCCAGGTCAGTTGATTTCCGTTTTGCTGATCGGGCATCGGAAGCGCGGAAACGAATGAAAGATTCGTGTCCAATGCAAGTCGAACCTCGCCGGAGTCGATTTCGCTTCCCGTATTGGTAAAGATCAACCAGCCGGTACAGATGTTGCGGCAGCGATTCGGCCAGAAACCGAGGTCAAGCTTGCCGGACTGTATCGAATCACAAGCCAAACCGAAATCAAGTTGATCGAACCTGGCGGTGTCAATGTTCACATGATAGACACTCGAGTCGGAGCTGATGAACCAGGGCGGCTGAACTTCAGGGTGAATTTCATGATATCCATGCAATAGGGGCACCTGAAAGTTCCCGGCAGTATCGGTGTTGGCGCAAAGGTTGTCCGGCAGTATGCGAAGAAGCTGATTGCTAAGACCCGGTTCGCCAGAATCCGAAACCCCGTTCTGGTTTCGATCAAAGTAGATCTTGCCGTGTACTTGCGTTCTAGTCAATGCAGGTCGGTCGAATTGAATCCCATTTTCATTGAAAACAGTAAGGCCATTATAGGTTGAACAGATCCACAGGTTGTCGAACCGGTCAACAGCAAGCTTATCAACGTAGTAAGCCGGAAGTGGAGAATTTTCAACCGTGTAATTTTTCCAATGTGATCCATCCCAGCGACTCAAGCCGTATCCTCGTAGTGAAAGCCACATGCGGTTCTGATGATCGAATACTATGTCGGACACCCGGAACGACGGGGGGAGTTCGGCTGGCGTGAAACGCTGCCATGATTGTCCGTCATAACTGAAAACATCCAACTGATTTTCGCTATTCGTAAACATCCACAGTGTTCCATTCCTGTCCTGACTGATGCCCATCAGGTAGAGGTTTTCGAAGTGAAGTAAATGCAGGTAATTCCAGGTCCAATTTGTGCCGTCGAACCGACCTATTTTGTTATACCCGGAATACCATAGGTTGCCATTTTGATCGGGCAACAGGTAATAGAGTTGATCAAGTTCAAAGAGCGGACTATTGCTGCTGTCAAAGACCATCCATTGCTGATTGTCATACTTCGCAAGTACGCCCCGTCCGCCGAACCATTTGTTGTTGAACTTGTCCACTGCGATCGAAAGGAATCCGCCAGGTGGGGATGCCGCATTCGAATCCACATAGGTCCAGGTTGGACCGTTCTTATAGGCGATGCAAGAATGGTGGTTTTCATCACTATTCAGGTAGCGGCTGACCCAAACAACATCATTGGTGTCAGTCTGAACATCGGTTAACGGAGAGCCTTCGTCGGGAAAAGTGATCGAGATGTTCTCGACACTATCCTGGAAAACTCGAGCAATATCTTCCGCCAATACCCACGTGTGATCCTCCTTATCAAAAGCTACCTCCTGGCAATGATAATTCGGGATCGTTGCCAGGTCAGATTCCGTATAATCAATTCTTCCCGTCGCATCAATGGATGACATCCTGCCGTCAGCACGGGCAATCCATATTGTCATTGTTGAATCCATCCTGACACTGAGCGGAGCGCCAGAAGAGCCGGTTGAATCTAGCAGGGTAAATGTGTTGCCATCGTATTGATAAAGAACGCTTGTGTTGGCAGGGGTTGAATAGGCGCTTAGTCCCCGAAAATATATATTGCCCAAGAGGTCATTACCGATGATCATCCATTGATAGGAGGGGAAGGGTAACGCGGTTAGCGGCAAGGTAGCCCATGTTCCGGAGCCGTACCGATAGAAGGCAGTTCTGTTAGGGTCGGTTCCCCATACGAACCCGTTTGCATCGCACGTTTGTATGTTGAAATCCCGATATCCGGATACGGTCGAAAATGAACTGTCAACAATGGTCCATTGTATTCCATCGTAGCGACACAAGTAGCCTTGAGTTGCTACCCATAAGTTGTGGCTCAGATCAGTGTTCAACCATAGATTCCCATGAGCGGGAATATTTGAAACAAGCGTATCGTGTGTAATGAAACTGTTTCCATCTGTCTGAATGAGGCCGGATTCTCCTGTGATTGGATTTTGTCCGGTGAACCATAAGTTATCATGGGGGTCCAGATAAACGAATTCCGGGGCATAGGTGAATTCTGAAAATCTATATTTCGTAAATACTCCACCTTTGATCCTGTATAGCCCGTCATTCGTGCCCGACGTCCAAATGGTCCCTTGGTTGTCGATTTGCAATCCGGATAAGTGATTCACGTCCAGATCGGAGTTCATGGACGTATAGTGTACGATTCTGCCTACGCCTTTTTTCCATGCGGTCAAACCTTCGGCCGAGGCTGTCCAAATTGTGTCACCGAAAGAGTCCATGCATAAGACTCCTCCCAGCTTTTGAGTATAGTTTTTCCAGAATCTAAGTTGGGCGCGGCCACTTAAAAATGACAGGCAGAAAATGATAAAGACGACAAGTTTGGTCGAGTTGCGCATCTGAATAAAACTAAAGTTTTACAAATCCAGTATCCCAATTTACGGAATAAAAAAACCCGGCCCGACAAGTAGTCGGCCCGGGTCGTATTTCTATTTTCAACATTAAAATCAATGCTGCTCCGTCGCCTTGTATCCTTCGGCGAGTTTGCGTTGAATTTCGCCGGGGACGGGCGCATATTCGAGAAATTTTCCGGAGTAGCTGCCGCGGCCCTGTGTGATGGAGCGTAAGGAGGTGGAGTACTTGTCGAGTTCCGCCAGGGGCGCGCGGGCTTTGATGACCTGGTACTTGCCTTTGCTGTCCATGCCGAGGATGATCGAGCGCCGGCCTTGGAGGTCGGTGACCACGTCGCCCATCAGTTCTTCGGGCACCATGACTTCGATCTCGTACACCGGCTCGAGGATGCGCGGCTCGGCCTGGTGGAAGGCTTCCTTGAAGGCCATCATGCCGGCGATCTTGAAGGAGATGTCGTTGGAGTCGACGGGATGCATCTTGCCGTCGTACACGATCACGCGGATGTCGCGCACGTAGGAGCCCGTCACCGGACCTTCGTGCATCTTTTCCATGATGCCTTTCTGGATCGACGGGATGAACCGCTGGTCGATCACGCCGCCGACGATGCAATTGTAGAAGACCAGCTTACCGCCCCAGGGCAGGTCGAGTACTTCCTTGTCGCGTACGTGGTGCTCGTGCGGTTCCGGCATGCCGTCGTGGTAGGGTTCGATCTTGAGGTACACTTCTCCGAACTGACCGGCGCCGCCGCTCTGCTTCTTGTGGCGGTACGAGGCCATCGAGGCTTTCACGATGGTCTCGCGGTAGGGGATGCGCGGCTTCTCGAATTCCACGGCGAGGTGATAGACCTTTTCCAGCCGCCATTTCGTGACGGCCAGGTGCAATTCGCCCTGTGAACCCAACAACACCTGCTTGAGTTCGCGGTTGTAGTCGACTTCCAGGGTCGGATCTTCCTGGTGGATCTCCTGCAGGACGGTGCCGAGTTTTTCGTCGTCGGCCTTGTTCTTCGCCACGATGGCGGTTTGCAGGCGCGGTGCCGGGAAGTGGATCGGGTCGAATTGGAAATCCTTGCCCGCTGCACAAAGCGTGTGGTTGGTCAGCGTGTCTTTCAACTTGAGCGTCGCGCCGATGTCGCCGGCCACCAGCTTGTTGATGGCGTTGCGGTTCTTGCCGTCCATGATGAAGAGCTGGTTGAGGCGCTCCGTATGGCCGGTGATGGGATTGTACAATTCATCGCCCGTGTTGATCTCACCCGACATGACCTTGAAGAAGGTGAGCTTGCCCAGGTGCGGTTCGATCAGGGTCTTGAAGACGAAGAGCGCCTTGGGTCCTTTCGGATCGCAGGCGAGTTCGCCGTCATTTTCGAGTTTCTCGGGTAACAGTTCGGTAGCGGAAGGAGCCACGTTGTCGATGAAGCCCATGAGTCGGCCGCTGCCCATGTCGCGCTTGGCGGAGAGGCAGAAGACCGGGTACACGTCGTGGTGCAGCATGCCGAGCTTGAGCCCCTGGCGGAGTTCGTCTTCGTCGAGGTTACCCTTTTCAAAATAGGTAGCCATGAGTTGCTCGTCGTTCTCGGCGGCCTTCTCGACGAGTTCGTTGTGGAGCCGGTTGGCTTTTTCCATTTCCTCCGCGGGAATGGGCAGCTTTTCGGGTTTGCCGCCGGTGGCCGGATAGCGGTACATCGTCATCTTGAGCAGGTCGATGATCGCGTTGAAGCCTTCGCCCGTCTTGACGGGATATTGCATCAGGGTGATCGCCTTGCCGAATCGCTCCTGCGCCTGGCGGACGGTCTCGTCGAAGTCGGCTTTCTGGTGATCGAGGTGGTTGACGGCGAACAGGATCGGTTTCTGGAATTTTTCGACGTAGTTCCAGATGAGTTCGGAACCGATCTCGACGCCGTTCTCGGCGTTTAGTAACATCACCGCCGTATCGGCGACCCGCAGTGCGGCGATGACCTCACCGATGAAGTCGTCGAGGCCGGGTGTGTCGATGATGTTGATCTTATAGTCTTTCCACTCGGTGTGCATCGAGGTCGCGTAGACCGAGTTGCCGCGTTCGTGTTCGATCTCGTGGTAATCGGAGACGGTGTTCTTCTCTTCGACGGTGCCGCGACGGTTGATCAGTCCGGCCTCGAAGAGCATGGCTTCAGATAACGTCGTCTTGCCGGACTTGGGTGCGCCGACAAGCACGACGTTCTTGATGTGTTTGTCATCATAAACTTTCATGGCGAGTGCTTTTTAATATTGCATATGGATGTGGAAGAGCAAAGTGGGAGCAGGGCCCGGATAAAACGAGAACCGGGTCATGGTGAGTGGCCTGAAAAAGCTGGCGAAAAAAAGCCGGGCCGTGTATTCATGGGTGATCAGGTTAACATCCCTACTTTCCTCACTTCCCTTGATTCCCTAACTGCACCTTAAATTTAAGCTAAAAGGGGTATGCGCAGCAACTGATAAAAGTCAGGAAAATCGGGGGATTTGGGGGATTTTGGTCTTGTTAGCGAATAGCCAATAGCGAACAGCGAATAGAGCTTGTTTGGGGTTCCGAGTTTCGAGTTTCGAGTTTCCGGTTGTTGAATTGACACCGGAGATGCGTGCTCACCTACACTCAAATATCAGAAAACAGGCTCGGGGTTCTTGATTTGGCCTGTTATCGTTAAGTATTCAAACATGAAAATCCTGTCATGCGCATGGCACACGCTCTAAGGCAAAAGTGTGATCAATGCAGAAAGGTTCCCCATGCACACCACCACTATTCGCTATTCGCTATTGGCTATTCGCTAAACTTCCGCCAGTGACCAAAGTCACCGGCAGTTATTCCCGGACTGACTTATCTTTGTCCACACAATGGCTCATCCTCCCCGCCCCAATTTGTTTCTCTCGATCGCCGGTATGAAGTGTCCGGCTTGTCGGGAACATTCCGTTTTTACGCATCCGAATGCTTACGACCTGAAGCATGTGGGCGATATGCCTGCCACTTGTCCGGTCTGCGGGCAGGACCTTCGCGTGGAGCCCGGTTTTTATTTCGGTGCCGCGTATGTGAGCTATGCGCTGATGGTCGGCTTGATGATCATCACCGCTGCGATCTTCTACCTGGTGATGGGTGGCATCGGCGATTACATCTGGACTTTCCTGGGGATCGCCACGGCCGTCGCGATCCTGACCACGCCGCTGGTGTTCCGGTATTCGCGCGTGATCTTTCTTTACATCTGCGTCAAGTACAAAGGCGTGCCTTCGCGTCGATGAGGCTGGGGTTCCTTTCGTATCTTGGAATGCGAAACGAACGTCATGCTCCGATTTTTCGAACCCTGGTTACAAGCGCTGGACGAGGTCTTGCGCAAATGCAAGCGTCGTCCTGATCCGGCGGAAGCTTTTTACAAGAGCGATGCCCGCTCGATCCTTTTTCGCCTGGAGGCGCTGAGTCGTATCGGTCGGGGCATGCTGGATAAAAAGGCGTTCGATCCGTTGTACGACCGTTTCAAGCAGCTCGAAGACATCCTCGGCGCGATGGACCATGCCGAAGCGATGCTTGAACAGATCGGCGGGATCAAAGGGCTGGCGAAGTTCGCCGCCGCGCGTTACGGAAAAACCTACAAGCAGGAGTTGAAGCAGTTGGCCCTGATCCTGGAGCAGGACGGTTGGTGGTCAGGGGAAGCGCTCCGCCAGGTACGCGACCTGGTGGCCGTGCATGTGGTGGAAGAAGATGGTAAGTTCCGGAATCGTCTGGGTGAATTCCTCGCCCGTGAATTGGAAAAGACAGAGGAGCAGTACCGCGATGGGGAGCTGAATCCTCACCAGCTCGAAGGCGGGCTGCACGAGTTGCGCCGCAAGCTGCGCTGGTTCAGCATTTACGCGGCGGTCTTGCAGGGACGCTTGCGTTTGGCGAAAGTCCCGGTAGTCGACGAACGGCTGAAGAAGTACTGTACGAAGGAGATCGTCGGTTCGCCGTTCAATAAGTTGCCATCGACACCGAAGGGGGTAATGGCATTGACGGTTCAGTCGACCTATTTCTATGCGTTGAGTTGGCTGATCCGGGAGTTGGGCAATTGGAAGGATGCCTTGCAATTGAACGAAGAGTTGGAGTCGCTGCTTCGGGAAAGCACAATTACCGATCCGGCGGTCCTTTCGGATTTCCGCGCGCGACTTCGCGCGACCTTACCCGCGGAGCCGGCGGCCATCCCGGTGATGGCGGAGGATGCGATCGATGATTTCGTTTACCGTGACCGGATCCTGATGCGACTGGCGAGGGACTTGCGGCGGTCGGAGGATTGACTTCGGTGCGTGAAGTTTTAGCACACGGACTACACGGATATTACGGACGATCACGGGTCCGGATGAGTAAGTTCAGTCGGTGAGGTAGCGTGCCTCGTAATCGACTTTATATTCCTGAAGGAGCCGGATGAATTCTTTCAGCGAGTCTTCCCGCTGGTGGTGCGCTTCCTGGTTCTTTATGTAGTTGTAGATCTTCTCCACCTCATGCGGCGAGCAGGAGAACATGCCGAAGCCTTCCTGCCATTGGAAGTTTTGTACCGTAGGGTGATTTTTCTTTACCCAAACAGAGCTTCTCGATTTTACGTTTTGCATTAACGCTGCCGGAGCCATGTGGGGGCGTTGGACATAGAAGATGTGGATGTGATCCGGCATACTGTTGACGATGACCACGCGTTGTCCATGATTCCGGATAATGCCGGCGACGTAGGCATTCAGGTCGTCCTTCCAGGATTTTTCAATGAGGTTCCTGCGGAACTTCGTGCTGAAGACGATGTGCAGATAGGCTTGTGAATAGGTGTTGGCCATGGGTCAAAGAAACTGCTGTGTTCTCCTGAATACAACTCCATATATGCGGTTTTTTGTTTTAATGGATATTTTGATCGTGTTTCAAGAAGAGGCCTTGCTGGCTACTTGGAAACTTTTTATACCGCGACCCCTACGGGGTCGTATTCTGACGGATCGTTGGGGCTAGGATACCGGCGCCCCTCTGGGGCGCGGACAGTGCAGCCAACCATCGGTTGGTTATTGATGGGATTGAGTGCTGGGATACCGGTACCCCTCTGGGGCGCGGACAGAGCAGCCAACCTTCGGTTGGTTATTGATGGGATTGAGTGCTGGGATACCGGTGCCCCTCTGGGGCGCGGACAGAGCAGCCAACCTTCGGTTGGTTATTGTTGGGGTTGAGTGCTGGTATACCGGCACCCGCCGGGGCACGGACAGAGCAGCCAACCTTCGGTTGGTTATTGATGGGATTGAGCGCTGGAATACCGGTGCCCCTCTGGGGCGCGGACAGTGCAGCCAACCTTCGGTTGGTTATTGTTGGGGTTGAGTGCTGGGATACCGGCACCCCGCCGGGGTGCGAAGGGTATGGATCTGGTTTTCTGATAGTCGTTTTGATATACAGTTCCTGGGATGTCTTTGCGTCCCGTAGGGACGCCGGTATCCTAGCCCACAGGGCGGTTTGGTTGGTTACGGCCCCGTAGGGGTCGCGGTATGAAAAGGTGACAGAGATATGTGGTGTAATTGAAGAACGAAATTGACAGGCAGTTGATATCTTTATTCTGTTATCGTATGAGGCCAGGTAAGACCATTTATTGTTTGTTACGGACGATCACGGATTAGGATGAGTAAAAAGAAAAAACGCGAATCGGCGCAGCAGGCGGCGCGGCGGTTGCAGCGGAAGCTGGCGCTGCAGCAGGGTTTTTATGACGGTCGGTTCCGGGAACGGGCGGTGGCTGACAAGAAAAAAGAATCGAGGAAGCGCTGGGCTCGCCGCAAGGACGGCGATGAAGCCTGAGTTCCGTGGCCTGCGGGACAGCCTGAAAAACCCTTACCTTCGTCGCGCATGCGTTCCCTGCGAATCCTTGTCGTCCTGCTGCTGACGGCCCTTTCCGCATCCGCCCAGTTGGGCATGCGCACCCGGAATCCGTTTTACCTGTACCCCCGTTTCGGCGTCATCGGGAACAATCCCGACATGGCGGCGGTGCTGAAGCAGAAGCTCGATCCCACCAAACAACGAACGCTGGATGTGGAGTACTCCGCAGCGCCTTCGCTGCACCTGGGTTGCGACATCATCCGCCTGCGCGGCGCGGTGATCGGTCTGCAGGCCACCGGGCTCTATGCACAACCCGAAATGCTCGTCGGGGGTGAACGGGAAAAATGGCGCGCGGGCCTCGGCGAAATGTACATGGGCCAGGCTACGCTTTTCTTCGCGCTCAATTCGAGCGGCGATCCGTATAACCTGTTCAGTCTGCCCAGTCACTCGCAAGGTGAATCGGTGATCGGGATCACCGGCGCGGTGATCCAGATGAACGAAGTGACACCGACGCAACGTGCGGTCGATTCGCTCGGCATCAGCAAGATCAACGCGAGCCTCTCCCGCGCGTTCGGTGTTTACATCGGCTGGAACTGGCGCCTGTGGGATTCCTCCTGGGTGTTCGGCATCAACGCATCGCTGATGTGGGAAACCGGCGGCAAGCATGTCGAGATCGAGACCTCGGAAAAGTCGTTCTATCGTCCGGGGACGATGAAGTTCGCGCCGCGTATGGCTTCGGCGGGGCTGGGGTATCACTTTTGATTTACTGTATTTTTTGATTTTCGGCGCTGCTGCAGTGGTCGTAGTTCCTAACGCGCCGACCTGCGCTTCAAACTACGACCAACATCGTAGTTCCTAACGCACTGGCTTGCGCTTCAAACTACGACCAGCATTCGTAGTTCCTTCCTCGCTGGCAGGCGCTTTAAACTACGACCAGCAATGTTCGTAGCAATGTCACCGCCGGATTATTCGACCCCTACGGGGTCGGGATCGTTTTGGGATTTTTTAGCTAGGATTATTGTGCCCCTACGGGGCGGGGTGGTGTTTGATTGATGCGTAGGTCGTAGTTCCTTTCGCTCTGGCCTTCGTTTCAAACTACGACCAACATCGTAGTTTCTTTCGCGCCGGCCTGCGCTTCAAACTACGACCAACAATGTTCGTAGCAATGTTACCGCCGGATTATTCGACCCCTACGGGGTCGGGATCGTTTTGGGATTTTTTAGCTAGGATTATTGTGCCCCTACGGGGCGGGGCGGTGCTTGATTGATTCGTAGGTCGTAGTTTCCTTCTCGCCGGCCTGCGCTTCAAAATACGACCAACATCGTAGTTTCTCTCGCGCTGGCAGGCGCTTCAAACTACGACCAGCTTTTGTTTGTCGGTGTAGTTGTTTGGGGCTGGTGCGTAGGTCGTAGTTCCTTTCGCGCTGGCTTGCGCTTCAAACTACGACCAGCTTCTGTGGTCGTAGTTCCTTCCGCGCTGGCAGGCGCTTCAAACTACGACCAGCTTCGTAGTTCCTAACGCGCTGGCTTGCGCTTCAAACTACGACCGGCATTTGCTTTAGCTGCTTGCGGAGTCGGAGTGTGGGTGCATAGCCCCGATGGCAGCGAGCGCCTGCGAGCGGACAGCGGGTGGCGGCGGTGAAGCGGAGGTTGTTTCGCTCCGCTTCTCATCTCTTTTTTTAAGATCCTTGTTCGATCGCGGGTGGCAGGAGTTTGTAGAGGACGGGTGTGACGATGCGCGAGAGGAGCAGCGAGCTGATGAGTCCGCCGATGAGGACCCAGGCGAGCGGCGAGTACAGCGGCGAGTGTTCGAGCACGAGTGGGATGAGTCCGCCGATCGCGGTGAAGGTGGTGAGGATGATCGGCAGGAAGCGTGTCTCGCCGGCTTCGTGGATCGCTTCGTCGAGGCTGCGGCCTTCGCGGCGGAGGAAGTTGGTGTAGTCGACGAGCAGGATGGAGTTCTTGACTTCGATGCCGGCCAGCGCGATGAGGCCGACGACGGCTACGAACGAGAGGGTGTTGCCCGATACGAGCAGGGCGACCACGGCGCCGATGATGCCGAGCGGAATGACGGAGAGTACGATGAGCGTGCT